>OGPA01002065.1_pt1 | contig 15146 bp, 15 predicted proteins | sample 1552841 | NCBI WGS metagenome assembly OGPA01 (sample SAMEA2579916, study PRJEB22360) | human gut metagenome | reverse complement strand
ACACCAGAAAGTCCGCCCATTGTCTCCGGTGTGTCGGACATGCACCCGTCGGATTTTCCAAACGTGGAAGAGACACGGAATCCGATGCAAACATTCAGCAGGAAGAAATGCACACATTTTTCTCCAACGAATTTCCATTTGTATTTCCATCTGAAATCCCACGGTGTGGTCTTCTCATATTATTACTTATCACCCAAACGATCTATGTTTATTGCGGCATTTCCTTTTTTGTCCGCAAAAAAGAACACGAGAAAGCGGGCGTCTTCTTGGAAACATCGACAAAAGAGAGTATAATAGTCTGTGATGAATAAGAATAGAGGGGTGAAAGTGTGGGAGAACAGCAGAGCAGGAATATTATGGATTATGACACCGTGCGGCTGGATGATGAGAACAATGCAGTGGTGATCATCGACCAGACGAAGCTGCCGGGAAAAATAGAGATCATTTCGCTTCACACGGCGCAGGAAATCTGGAACGCGATCTATCTGCTTCAGGTGCGCGGAGCACCGGCGATCGGAGTGGCGGCGGCATATGGGATCTATGTGCTGGCAAAACGGATGGATACGGAGGATTACGATACATTTTACCGTGAGTTTGTACGGCAGAAGGAGTATCTGGATTCTTCGCGCCCGACAGCCGTGAACTTAAGCTGGGCGTTAAACCGGATGCAGCGTGTTGTGGAGGCACACAGTGGGGAGACTGTAGCGCAGATCAAGGAGGCACTGCACCGGGAGTCTGTGGCGATCCAGGAGGAAGATATCTGGGTGTGCCGGATGATCGGAGAGCATGGTCTGACTCTGGTAAAGCCGGGGGATGGCATTCTGACGCACTGCAATGCGGGACAGCTCGCCACGAGCAAATACGGTACGGCGACGGCGCCGATCTATCTGGGAGAGGAACGCGGCTATCATTTTCATGTATTTGCAGATGAGACCAGACCTCTGTTGCAGGGCGCCAGACTGACAGCGTTTGAACTGCAGTCTTCCGGGGTGGATGTCACATTGATCTGCGACAATATGTCGGCGACAGTCATGAAGAACGGCTGGGTTAATGCGGTATTTGTCGGCTGTGATCGTGTGGCGGCGAACGGAGATGCGGCGAATAAGATCGGTACTTCTGTGGTGGCAGCGGTGGCAAAGTATTACGGTGTGCCGGTGTATATCTGCGCGCCGACGTCAACGATCGACTTAAATACGCCGACCGGAGCTGAGATCAAGATCGAGCAGCGCCCGGCGGAGGAAGTCACGGAAATGTGGTACAAGGAGCGCATGGCACCGGAGGGCATCAAGGTCTTCAATCCGGCATTTGATGTGACGGATCATGAGCTGATTGCAGGCATCGTTACCGAATACGGTGTGGCGAGAGCGCCTTACACGGAGTCGCTGGCGGCGATTTTTGCAGAAAAGGAAAAGCGTGCCAGAGAGAAAAAAGAAGCCTGATAGAGAAGATGTAAGCGATTTAAGGAGGAAAGAATATGCCAGAGAACAGTAATTGCAGCGGAGCGTCCAGCTGCTCAAAGGAGAGCTGCGAGGGATGTCCGAGCAACGCGAAGAATAAAGCAGGCGGCGGAATTGCCAAGGAGCCGATGAATGCGGCATCCAACGTTAAGAAAGTGATCGGTGTTGTCAGCGGAAAAGGCGGCGTCGGCAAATCATTTGTCACAGCATCACTCGCTGCAGCGATGAACCGCGCCGGATACAAGGTAGGCATCATGGACGCGGATATTACCGGTCCGTCGATTCCTAAGATGTTCGGAATTCATGGACAGGTATACGGAACGGACGACGGAATGGTTCCGATGGAGACGGAGAACGGCATCAAGATCATGTCGATCAACCTGCTGTTGGATGACGAGGAGGCACCTGTCATCTGGAGAGGTCCGGTGATTGCCGGCGTGGTAAAACAGTTCTGGAACGAGACAGTCTGGGGAGACATGGACTATCTGTTCGTGGATATGCCGCCTGGAACCGGCGATGTACCGCTTACGGTGTTCCAGTCGCTTCCGGTAGACGGAATCGTGATTGTGACGTCCCCGCAGGAACTCGTGCAGATGATTGTGAAAAAGGCGTACAACATGGCGGAGATGATGCATGTGCCGGTGCTCGGTCTGGTGGAGAATTTCAGCTACCTGAAGTGTCCGGACTGCGGAAAAGAGATTAAGCTGTTTGGCGAGAGTCATATCGACGATGTCGCAAAAGAGCTCGGGATCCCGGTATTCGGAAAGCTTCCGCTTGATCCGGCGTTTGCGGAGCAGGCAGACAAGGGAGCGTTTGCAACGATGGAGAACGCTTATCTGGATGCGGGCGTAGAGAAGTTAAAGACACTTTAATGTGACAGGAACGGGAAAGTGTTACCACTTACCCGGAGAAAATAACCTCTTGGTGTAAAACTGTTTACACCGGGAGGTTCTTTTTTTATACTGGAACCATCAAAGGAGTTACAGAGATGAAAATAAAAATTGAGATTGACGAGAGCGCCGCGGAGGATGAAGTGATTATCCGCTGCCGCGGTCTGACGAAACAGGTCGCTGCCGTGCAGCGCGCCGTGCGGGATGTCACCAACGCTTCCGAGAAGATCCTGCTTTATAAAGGGAACACGGAATACTATGTGACATTGTCCAAGATCCTGTTTTTCGAGACAGACGAGAACGGGATCAGCGCACACACCCGGGATGAGATGTATCAGACCCGGTACAAACTATACGAGCTGGAAGATATGCTTCCGGGCGTTTTTATGAGAGTATCCAAATCCACGATCTTAAACACGGATCAGATTTACTCTATTGACCGCAATCTGACGGCGTCGAGTGTGGTGGCGTTTTTAAACACGCACAAGAAGGTCTATGTATCGCGGTATTACTATAAACCGTTGACTCAAAAATTAGAAGAAAAGAGGTTGCATCATGAAAAGTAGCAAAGTATTCTGGGGAATCTTTTTTATCCTCGCAGCAGTGTATGTCGTTATAAGCAAATTTGGAATTCTGCCGGATATCGGCGTGTTCAGCATTATTCTGACCGTATTTTTCCTCTGGCTTTTTGTCGAGGGAATCCGCAATGTGAATTTCTGGGAAATCCTGTTCTCAATTGCGTTTATCTGTATCATATACGATGAGCCGCTTGGAATTACGGCACTCACGCCGTGGACGGTGCTCGGCGCGGCATTCCTCGGAAGCATCGGTCTGTCACTCATTTTCGGCGGGAAAAAGCGGAAATGGAAGACGGTGACCGGCAATGTCGGGACATCCAGCAGTGAACAGTATACCGGCGAAGAGATCCGGTGTGAGAACAGCTTCGGTTCCGCAATCCGCTACATCAACTCCGACAACTTCAGACGCGCCGCCATCGAAAATAATTTCGGATCGCTTTCGGTGTACTTCGACAATGCGATCGTGCAGGAAGGCTCTGCAAATGTGAGCGTGGAGAATAATTTCGGGGAGACTAACCTTTACATCCCGAAAGAATGGAAGATTCAGAATAATCTGGACCGTTCGTTCGGCGCCATCCGTGAAACCGGCAGCAGCATCGGAACGAGCAGCACGGTGCTGTATCTGAATGGCTCCGCGAACTTCGGAGAGATTCATCTGCACTACATCTGATAAATACCGCGGAAAGTGGATGCGGTGGGGATCAAAGCTGACTCATGAAAAAGTTTTCTGACGTTTCAGGATGCATCCGACTACGGTCATTCTGATCGCAAAATCCAGTATTTCTAATCCGCACCGCGTTTGACATCCACGATGATCCGTGTCTTTCCAAGTTTTGAGCACTCCGCGGAATGTGTCCGCACTCCGCAGACAATTTAAGGACTTTCGTGTGTGCCCCTTGTCGGCACCAGACAACAGATGGCATAAACGCCATCTTTATGTCGAACAAAACATAACCGCGCGAAGCCGATGTCTGAGTTGGCATCTGCCCTATTTTCAATAGCAGATGCCAGCGAGTTTCGGTTCGCGCGGTTTTATATTGTCTGTGAAGCGGTGCCGCTAGGGGCACCAGGAAGTCCGCTCATTGTCTGCGGCGTGACGGACACATCCCGCGGATTGTCAAAACGTGGCCAAGACACAGAATCCGATGCCAAACGCGGTGTGGAAGAAATACAAGGATTTTGCTCAAAAGAATGAAACGTCTCCGGCTGCACTCTGAAACGCTGTAAATTTTTTTTGATCCGGTTTCGATCCCTGCCGCCTCCGCTTTTGGCGGTATGTTTATTCCTCTGTATCTGCGTAGCTGGTATCTTCGTGAAGATTCGGCTTCATGTCAATACCGCGGTTCGCGTCACCTGTGATGTCTTTTCCGAAGTGATAGTCGTTGCCCGGCAGGATGGCATTTAAGAAAATACCTGCGATCGCTGCGACTGCCAGCGCGGTGAGTGTGACGGAGGTTCCGGCGATCGTAAAGGTAAGACCGTCGGAGAAACCAAGACCGCACACGAAGATCACGCCTGCGATGATCAGATTGCGTGACTGCGTAAAATCCACATGATTTTCCACAACATTGCGGACGCCGATGGCGGAGATCATACCGTAGAGCATGAAGCTGACACCGCCGATGATAGCGGACGGCATGGAACCGATCACAGCAGCCATCTTCGGAATAAAGCTTAAGATGATGGCGTAGCAGGCTGCGATGCGGATGACTTTTGGATCGTACACTTTGCTCAGTTCGAGTACGCCGGTATTTTCACCGTAGGTGGTGTTTGCGGGACCGCCGACGAGGGCGGACAGGGAAGTGGCGAGTCCGTCGCCGATCAGGGTGCGGTGGAGTCCCGGATCCTCGATAAAATTCTGATCAACCGTCGCGGAGATGGCGGAAATATCGCCAATGTGTTCCATCATGGTTGCGAGTGCGATCGGAGCCATGACCAAAATGGCGGACAGATTGAATTTGCAGAGGGAAAATGCCGGTACACCGACCCAGGAAGCGTTTGCGATGTCGGTAAAAGAAAGAAGGGCAGAGCCGTCTGCGTTTGTCATGCCCATGGCGTTAAAGATCAATGCGGCAATATAAGAAATAATGACGCCCATCAGAATCGGGATGATCTTAAACATTCCTCTGCCCCAGATATTGAAAACGATGATCGTAACCAGGGCAATGAGGGCGAGAAGCCAGTTGGTGGAAGCATTATTGATGGCGGAACCGGCAAGACTCAACCCGATGCAAATGATGATCGGACCGGTTACGACCGGCGGAAGAAAACGCATGACCTTCTTGACGCCGACGAGCTTGATGATCAGCGCGAGAATCAGATATAAAAGCCCAGCGACAACAATTCCGCCGCAGGCATAGGAAAGCTTGTCCGCGTTGGACATATCGGCGAATACACCGGAATCCATGTTTGCAATCGTGGCAAAACCGCCGAGGAAGGCAAAGGAAGAACCGAGAAACGCCGGAACCTTGAATTTGGAACATAGATGGAAAAATAAAGTTCCGATACCGGCACAGATCAATGTAACCTGTACATGTAGAACATCTTCGCCGAAGTAGCTGTTGACAAGAATTGGTACAAGAATGGTTGCGCCGAACATGGCAAACATATGCTGCAGGCCAAGAATCAGCATTTTGGGTACGCCAAGTACGCTGGCGTCGCGGATTGCTCCGTCTTTTTCGTTCATAGTAAACTCCTCCTGATGTGAAATGATTGGTAGTTGCGTATATACAAATGGCAAATCAGAACTTCTGATTTGCCATAAGATATCAAAAAATAGATCCGGTGAAACGTCTTGCCTCCTGATCGTAATCACGGACGGGAATCTGGTCCAGTTCGCCGGTACCGTCGAGATAGAAAGTGAGCAGCGTCTGCGTCATATAGGGACTGATCCAGAGAGCCGCAATGCCAAAAGAGCAGATGGCAAGCGCGCCCCAGCCGAGAAAGCTGAATAAAATGTAAAGCAGCTTCCTGCGTCGTCCGCGCATAAATTTACGGCAGGTGCGAAAAGCATCCCGCACGCTTAAATGCGGATGGTCTAAAAGAAAGAAGAAAACCATGCGGTAGGTAAGCAACACACAGAAAGTAAAAATCAGACCGAGGATGCTTCCGGCAGCAAGCAGGGCACCGGAGAGATCGGAGACACCGGTTTTATAAAAATAAAGAACACCGGCAATGGCAGGAATACCTGCGATCACCAGAAATACATCGAAGAGAACGGCAGCGAGAAAGAAGCGCTCTGCGCCATTGCGAAACGGTGTAAAAACATCACGGATGCGGTATGTCTGACCGCGCGTCATATTCATATGAACCAGCATAACGCCGGTGTCTAGCATCTGGGTGATCAGAAGAATTAAAATATCTGCAATCGTGCTGATGATAAGCTGCGGAGTGCCGGGATAATCGCCGAGCGTCATGGAGAACGGAATCTCGATGAGCGTCGGAATTAAGGAGGCAGTCAGAAATGCTGCCATCGGTACGGAATAACGGTTATTTAAAATGTCGCGTGAAATACGTTTTAATTCGCTGGATGATCTTGACATGTGTAGACTCCTGTGGATGTGATATTTGTGTATGGTTTGGTAAAGGTTTTTGCGCTTCGGCAAAAGTCTGGAAAACCTTCGGTTTCCCAGACTCGCGGGCGCGTTCACATGCACCGAAGCCGCCCGCAGCTGCAAGCATCTGCATTCGGCTTCGATACATGTTCACTTTTGCCTTCGCGAACATTATAGCATGGAAGACCGTGATATGCTACTGGCAGTTAAAGAGATTTGGAATCCGGAAACGTGCGCGTGCTTTACAACCGAAAATGCGGCGGTTATAATAGCAGGGAGTAAGATAGGAATGGAGATCGGAATGTTTCAGACGGATAGACGGGTAGACCGGGATTTTTATATTATGGGCTGGTGCGCGGCGGGAATTTTCGCGGCGCTGTTTTTGTTTGTCAGAGTAACAGGAATTCCGGTCTGGAAATTTTTGCTGCCCTGCCCGTTTCATGCGCTGACCGGAGCGTACTGCCCCGGGTGCGGCGGGACAAGAGCCGTCAGGGCGCTGCTTGCTGCGCTCCTTTGTGCTGCACCCGTTTGTGCCGTATGCGGCGCTGCTTAGCGGCTGGTTTATGATCAGCCAGACCATTGAACGCGTGAGCGGAAGCCGGATACGGATTGCCCTGCGCTTTCGTGATGTCTATATATGGATCGCCCTGCTTTTGATCGTGGTCAACTGCCTGGTCAAAAATCTTGCCCTGTTTGTGTGGCATGTGGATTTACTGGCCTAGGGAATTCATCAGTGTATCAAAATCGATGCCGAGCGTGCCGTATACCTGACGCGCCATATTTTCCACGCCGCCATAATATAATTCGGCAATCGCAAATGTGTAAATAATCATGGCGAGGACAATGCCCAGGGCAATGGCGCCAAGGATCAGAGCAATTTTCGCGCGGGAGGTCAGCGTGCGCTCGCCGCCCCGGGATAAAAGTGCAAAAACGATGGCAAGAGATCCGCAGATCAGTGCCGGATAGACCAGACAAAAAGTAGCTGCCCCGATCACGCCGAGAAGCAGAGCGGCATTTTCCATTCGCTGGGAACGTCGTTTGTTGTTCATGATAATCAGACCTTTCCCGATATGCCGGTATTGCCAGTATATCGCAGGATAACTTTGTCTATTGTAACATGGGAAAGCCAAAAAGACAATGAGGAAGGCACTTGAGATTACAGCGGATTTTCGGTATACTGGGAGCAGACTCGGTAAAATTTGGAGGACAGATATGGATATTATTGCAAAAATTTCTGAGGAACTGGGGATTAAGCGCCATCAGACAGAGGCAGCAGTCAAGCTGATCGATGAAGGCAATACCATTCCTTTTATTGCGCGTTACCGGAAGGAGGCGACCGGCGCATTAAACGATGAGGTGCTTCGTAACCTGTCGGAGCGCCTTACCTATTTAAGAGGACTGGAGGAGCGCAAGGAGACGGTGCTCGCCAGCATTGAGGAGCAGGGGAAGCTGACGGACGAACTGAAAGCGCAGATCCTTTCGGCGGAGACGATGGTTCTGCTGGAGGATTTATACCGCCCGTACAAGCCGAAGCGCAGAACGCGCGCCACGATCGCCAAGGAAAAGGGACTGGAACCGCTTGCCGGTGTGATTACACTGCAGATGATAAAAACGCCGCTCATAGAAGAGGCGGCAAAATACGTGGATGCCGAAAAGGGAGTTACAACCGCTGAGGAGGCGATTGCGGGAGCGTCGGATATTATTGCGGAGTCCATCTCTGACGAGGCGGATTACCGTACGCACATCCGTGACCTCACGGTGAAAAAAGGCCGGATGACCTCTACTGCCAAAGACCCGGAGACGGAGTCCGTCTATGAGATGTATTACGATTTTGACGAGCCGGTGGCAAAGCTTGCCGGACACCGGATTCTGGCGGTGAACCGCGGAGAAAAAGAAAAATTCCTCACCGTGAAGATCGAAGCGCCGCAGGAGGACATTCTGCGCTATCTGGAGAAAAAGGTGATTGTCCGGGACAACCCGCAGACGAATGAGGTGCTGCGCGATGTGGTGAGAGACGCCTATGACCGTCTGATTGCACCGGCGATCGAGCGTGAGATCCGGAGTAACCTGACCGAGCGTGCGGAGGACGGCGCCATCCGTGTATTCGGAAAGAACTTAGAGCAGCTGCTGATGCAGCCGCCGATTGCCGGACAGGTGGTGCTCGGATGGGATCCGGCGTTTCGGACAGGCTGTAAGCTTGCTGTGGTAGATCCGACCGGAAAAGTGCTTGATACGACGGTGATTTATCCGACGGCTCCGCAGAATAAAGTGGCGGAGGCAAAAGCGGTATTAAAGAAATTGATTGCCAAATATCACATTACCCTGATTTCCCTTGGAAACGGAACGGCATCGCGGGAATCCGAACAGATCATTGTGGACCTGTTAAAGGAACTTCCGGTAAAAGTACAGTACATTATTGTCAATGAGGCGGGCGCGTCAGTCTATTCTGCCAGCAAGCTTGCCACGGAGGAATTCCCGAATTTTGACGTGGGACAGCGAAGCGCAGCGTCCATGGCGCGCCGTCTGCAGGATCCGTTGGCGGAGCTTGTTAAAATCGATCCGAAGTCCATCGGTGTGGGACAGTATCAGCATGACATGAACCAGAAAAAGCTGGGCGAAGCACTTGGCGGCGTGGTCGAGGATTGCGTGAACAAAGTCGGCGTGGATTTGAATACTGCATCGGCATCGCTTCTGGAATACGTCTCCGGCATCAGCAAGACGCTGGCAAAAAATATTGTGGCATATCGGGAGGAAAACGGCAGATTCACATCCCGTGCAGGACTTTTGAAGGTGCCGAAGCTGGGACCGAAGGCGTATGAACAGTGCGCAGGATTCCTGCGGATCGGCGACGGAAAGAATCCGCTCGATGCGACCGGTGTGCACCCGGAGAGCTATGATGCCACGAAGAAGCTTCTGGAGCGGCTGGATTATACGTTATCTGACGTAAAAGAGCGGAAGGTAGAGGGCATTTCCAAAAAGATCCATGACTACAAAAAACTCTCGGAAGAACTGGGTGTGGGAGAGATGACGCTGCAGGACATTGTCAAGGAGCTGGAGAAGCCGGCGAGAGACCCGAGAGAGGACATGCCAAAGCCGATTCTGCGCAGCGATGTGCTTGAGATCAAAGACCTGACGCCGGGGATGATTCTGAAAGGAACCGTGCGCAACGTCATTGATTTTGGCGCGTTTGTCGATATTGGTGTTCATCAGGACGGACTGGTGCATATTTCACAGATGAGCGACAAGTTTATCAAGCACCCGCTCGAAGTTGTCAGCGTCGGGGATATTGTGGAAGTGAAAGTATTAAGCGTTGATCCGAAAAAGCAGCGCATCCAGCTGACGATGAAGCTGAACGGATAGAGAAAAAGGGTTGACAGTATGCCCATATGGGCATACAATATAAAAGCAAAATAAATATAGGAATTCTTCGGGGCAGGGTGATATGAGTTCACAGAGATGGAAGCATAGATTCCCGACCGACGGTGATTCTGGCAGACGCCAGATCAGTCCGTGAGCTGCAGTTGCAGTTGAGCCGGTGTGAATCCGGGACCGACAGTATAGTCTGGATGAGAGAAGAGAAGCATGTTAGGAGGACCTGCGGCAGCAGGGTCTTAAGAATGCAATTTAACGCCCCGGATGTAGAGATCATCCGGGGCTTTTTGTGTGGCGGGAATAAGCGCTGTTCCGCTGCCGGAATGCAATCCGTTGAAAGACGGCTGACACGCGAGAATACCTCGAATTCCTGCAGAGAAAAGGAGACGAGTCATTATGGACACAAACAGTACAATCACAGGTAGGACAACAACAAACAGTATTTCGAGCGTTCGCTACATGAGCGTCACGGCAATGCTTTCCGCAGTAGCATTTATTTTAATGTTCCTGGATTTTTCCGTTCCGTTTATGCCGGCTTTCATCAAGATGGATCTCTCAGAGCTCCCGGCACTGATCGGTGCATTTTCCATGGGACCGGTATGCGGCATTCTGATCTGTCTGATCAAGAATGTGCTTCATCTGTTTATTACAACAACCGGCGGCGTCGGTGAGCTTTCCAACTTCCTTCTGGGCGTAGCATTCGTACTTCCGGCAGGATTGATTTACCGCCACAAAAAGAGCCGCAGAAGCGCATTGATTGGATCCCTGCTCGGTGCGGTGATCATGGGTGTATTTTCCGTGGTATCCAACTACTTCCTGGTATATCCGGTATACTACAACTTTATGCCGGAAGAAGCTGTGCTCGGCGCTTATCAGGTGATCGTACCATCCATGAAGAGCATTCTGCAGTGCCTGGTGTGCTTCAATATGCCGTTTACCATCGTGAAGGGACTGTTTTCCGTGGTAATCACATTCTTGGTATACAAACACATTTCGCCGATTCTGAAAGGAGCGAACCGCTAGAAAAGGGGCTGTCTTAGACGACAGCCCCTTTTCTTTTGGAATGAAAAATGCTATACTGGCTTAGATATAGACAGGAGGGACTGTTATGCCGCTAAAGTTTGATATTACATTGACAGCAGAAGATATGTACCGGTTTAATATGTACCAGACCTACTCCGGATTTCACGGGTGGTTTTCCATTGCGTTTTCCATCCTGATTTTTGTGGTGGCAGGAGTGACCCGCGGGAAGATCGAGGCGGCATACACCGCATTATATATTGTATTTGGCATCGTATTTCTGGTCTATCCTCCGGTGAGCCTGTACCTAAGGTCGAAGCGCACACTGGCAATGTCCGAGGTGCTGCGGGGAACGCTGCACTATGAGGTGGACGAGGAGGGGCTGCACGTATCGCAGAAGGAAGAGAGTGCGCTGCTTCCGTGGGAGCAGATCTATAAAATGGTCGCGACGAAGCACAACGTTCTGGTGTACAGCAGCCGGATCAATGCCTATGTCATTCCGAGAGCACAGCTGGGGGAAAGCTACGCGGCACTGCAGACACAGGCTGCGGCACATCTGCCGGCGTACCGTTTGAAGATGAAGTAAAGAATGGGGATTTTAAAATATGACAGAAAAGATCTATGAAACATATTCGCCGGAAGAGACGCACGCGCTTGGAAAACGCCTGGGCGCGGAGGCAAAGCCCGGCGACGTCTATACGCTGGTGGGAGATCTGGGCGTCGGAAAGACAGTCTTCACACAGGGAATTGCGGAAGGACTTGGCATCACGGAGCCGGTCTCCAGCCCGACCTTTACAATCGTGCAGGTATATGAGGAGGGCAGGATGCCGTTTTATCATTTCGACGTTTATCGCATCGGGGACATCGAGGAGATGGATGAGATCGGCTACGAGGATTATTTCTACGGGGATGGTCTGTGCATGATCGAGTGGGCGAATCTGATCGAAGAGATTCTGCCGGAGCGGCGCAGCGAAGTTACTATAGAAAAAGATCTGGAAATGGGATTTGATTATCGCAGAATTACCATAAGAGAGCATCAGGAGGACAGAAAATGAAAATATTAGGATTGGACAGTTCCGGTCTGGTGGCGAGCGTTGCAATCGCGGAGGATGACAACCTTCTGGGAGAATATACCGTAAACTATAAAAAGACACATTCACAGACCTTATTACCGATGTTGGATGAAATCGTGAAGATGACAGATATGAATCTGGATACGATTGATGCGATTGCGGTAGCAGGAGGGCCGGGATCATTTACCGGACTCAGAATTGGTTCAGCAACTGCAAAGGGACTGGGGCTGGCACTGAAGAAGCCTTTGATCCACATTCCGACAGTAGATGGACTTGCTTATAATCTGTGTTATACAGACAGGATCATTTGTCCGATCATGGATGCGAGAAGAAATCAGGTATATACTGGTATTTATCAGATGGACGGTGATAAACTGCAGGTTCTGGAAGCGCAGATGGCAGTTGGAATCGATGAACTTGCCAAAAAACTTTGTACTTATGGAAAACCGATGATCTTTCTTGGAGACGGTGTACCGGTGCATAAAGACAGGCTGGAGAAGGAATTGATGACGGATCAGGATATTGCATTTGCACCGGCACATATGAACCAGCAGAGAGCGGCAGCAGTCGGCATGCTTGGGATTCAGTATTATAAAGAAGGAAAAACAGAAACCGCAATGGAACACGAACCGGATTATCTGCGTGTATCACAGGCAGAACGGGAAAGAGAAGAACGTCTGAAAGCAGAAAACACACATGAGTAATAGGGATAACATAGAAATTACTTTAATAACAGAAAATGACAGAGAACGAATGGAACAGGTGGCGCAGATGGAAGCGGACGTATTTCCGGATCCGTGGAGTTATCATGAAGTGAGATCAACTGTCAGACAGAAGCATACTTTTTGTGCGACAGCAATGGAAGGGGATACCCTGTTGGGATATTTTCTGTGTTATTATGTTCTGGATGAATGCGAGATTGCAAGAATTGCGGTTGCTGAATCTGAAAGGCGCAGAGGAATTGGACAGATGTTGTTTGGATTTATGGAACAGATCTGCCATGAAAAGCAACTGAAAAGAATGCTTCTTGATGTACGTAAGAGTAATCAGGCAGCGATTGCTTTTTATGAAAAAAACAAATTTGGGATCGATGGAGAGCGAAAATTCTATTACGGAGGGAAAAATCCGGAAGATGCCATCCTGATGAGCCGCGTGGTTTAAAAAATGGAAGAAATCGCAAGAATATACAAGGCTTCCCACTGGAAGGCGTCAGCCTGTGACGTTATAATGTACCTGAACAGAGAAAGAGCTGAAAAATGAAACGGCAGTCTTTTTTTGCAAAGATACTCAGGAGGAAGTAAGATGCGTAATTATAAAAAAATTCAGACAGAAAAAAATACAGTCACAAAGATTGTGTGCAATAAATGTAAAAAAGAAATCACAATAAAAAATGGAATACCGGAGGAAGAGATGCTTACAGTTGAAAAAAGATGGGGATATTTTTCGCACAAAGACGGAGAAATCCATCGATTTGATATCTGTGAGGAATGTTATGATACCTGGATAGCATCTTTTCAGATTCCGGTATATGAAGAACAGGAGTTAGAATGTTAGATGTATGTTTGCTTGGAAGCGGTGGAATGATGCCGCTTCCTTATCGATGGCTGACCGCACTTATGACAAGATATAACGGTAGCCAGCTGCTGATTGACTGTGGCGAAGGTACACAGATTGCGTTAAAAGAGAAGGGATGGAGTTTTAAACCGATCGATGTAATTTGTTTCACGCATTACCATGGAGATCATATCAGCGGACTTCCGGGACTTCTTCTTACAATGGGAAATGCAGACAGAAAGGAACCGCTTACGCTGATTGGCCCGAAAGGTCTGGAGAGAGTAGTGAGTTCCCTTCGAGTGATCGCACCGGAACTGCCATTTGAAATCCGCTATAAAGAAATTACAGAGCCAGAACAGACTTTTGAGATGGACGGATATCGTCTGAAAGCATTTCGTGTAAAACATAATGTGATCTGTTACGGCTATACGATTGAAATCGACCGTGCCGGCAAATTTGATGTGCAGAGGGCAACAGAACAGAAAATTCCGAAGGAATACTGGAAACATCTTCAAAAAGGTGAGACAGTAGAGCTTGACGGAAGAATACTGACACCGGAGATGGTCCTTGGACCACCGCGAAGAGGAATTAAACTTACCTATTGTACAGATACAAGACCGACGGATTCTATCCGGAAGAATGCAAAAGGGTCAGATCTGTTTATCTGTGAAGGAATGTACGGAGAAAAAGAAAAAGCGGCAAAGGCAGTAGAATATAAGCATATGACCTTTTATGAGGCAGCAAACCTGGCAAAAGAGGCAGAGGTGGGAGAAATGTGGCTTACGCATTACAGCCCGTCCCTGCGCCATCCGGAAGAATATATGGATGAAGTGCGGGCAATCTTTCCACATGCGATCGCAGGAAAAGACCGTATGACAACAGAACTGGATTTTCCGGAATAAACAAAGCAGTAGAGAGAAGGAAAAATATGGATACAGAGAAAAAGGATATATTGATACTGGCAATTGAAAGTTCCTGTGATGAAACAGCAGCAGCCGTTGTAAAGAACGGACGACAGGTGTTGTCAAATGTAATCTCATCACAGATAGATCTGCATAAATTATATGGTGGTGTGGTTCCGGAAATCGCATCGAGAAAGCATATTGAAAAGATTAATCAGGTAATAGAAGAGGCTCTGGAAAATGCAGGTGTGACACTGGATGATATCGATGCGATCGGTGTGACCTACGGACCGGGGCTTGTTGGTGCGCTCCTTGTCGGTGTGGCAGAGGCAAAAGCAATCGCATATGCGAAAAAGTTACCACTCGTCGGAGTACATCATATTGAAGGGCATATTTCTGCCAATTATATTGAGAATCTGGAACTGGAACCGCCGTTCCTGTGTCTTGTTGTGTCCGGAGGGCATACACATCTGGTATGTGTCAAGGATTATGGGACTTATGAGATCCTTGGAAGAACCAGGGATGATGCGGCAGGAGAGGCATTTGACAAGGTGGCAAGAGCGATTGACCTTGGATATCCGGGAGGACCGAAGATTGATAAGCTTTCCAAAGAAGGGAACCCGGATGCAATCCCATTTCCACGCGCACATATTGAGGATTCCCCATATGATTTCAGCTTCAGCGGTGTGAAGTCGGCAGTTTTAAATTACATTAACGGCTGCAAGATGAAGGGAATGGAATACAAC
>OGPA01002033.1_pt1 | contig 15343 bp, 12 predicted proteins | sample 1552841 | NCBI WGS metagenome assembly OGPA01 (sample SAMEA2579916, study PRJEB22360) | human gut metagenome | reverse complement strand
TATTGAAAACATGGCAGATGCCAATTCAGACATCGGCTTCGCGCGGTTATGTTTTATTCAGCGGTGCCACAAGGCACACACGAAAGTTCTAAAATTGTCTGCGGCTTGCGAACATCTCCTCGTGGAGTGTTCAAAACTTGGAAAGACACGGATCATCGCAGATGGCAAACACGGCAGAATTAGAAATTCCGTATTTTGCGCTCCGAATGTCCACGCTCCGGGTTTGATCTGGAACGTTGTCCTTTCCGATTTTTTCAGTGTAATATATGACATAGCCGTCCGTTCGCGTGACAGCCTTATTTTGTGGAGACATCGTCAACATCCCGGTATCTGTTGTGCAGATATTCTGCCCTGTGATTGACTTTTTTCAGAAAATTATGTAGTATGGAGTAAGACTAAAGTACGATAGATGCGGGATCTGGGGGTGCTAAGATGAAGGCGGAAGTGGCGCATTTTACGACGGAACAAATGGTTGATATGGTAGGGCTTTTAAGCCCTTGTATGGATGATTACTTGTATGTGTGTGATTTTAAGGAAGATTATTACCAGATTTCACCGAATGCGGTGAAGCGTTTTTGTCTGCCGGCAGATCATTTTCACAATGTAGTGGAAATGCACAGACAGGTTGTATATCCGGATGATCTTGATTTGCTGCTGGTAGAGCTGGAGCTTCTCTCCACGGGCAGGAAAGTATTCCACAATCTGCACTATCGCTGGATGGGGAAGAATCATGAAACGATCTGGATCAACTGCAGGGGCAGAGTATTGAGCGATCCGGAGGATGGATCACCCAGATACCTTGTGGGCTGCATCAATGAGATCGGGGCAAAACAGAAGGCGGACAATGTCAGCGGCCTGTTGGGAGAATATAGTCTGAAGATTTTTTATGAGAGCCGCAGTCCAAAGCTGCCACAGGGATTTTTGCTCAGAATCGGCATCGATGATTTCAAGAACATCAACGAGAGCCACGGCAACGAATACGGAGATTATATTTTAAGAAGAACGGCACAGTGTATTGAGGAAAATATAGGCCCGGAACAGAGCCTGTTCCATATTGTGGCGGATGAGTTCGCAGTTGTGGATTTTTCCGGCGGCAGTGTGCAGCAGGCCGAAGATCTTTTCCATGAGATCAAGAAATCCATCTACGCATTTATTGAGCAGAACCAGTACAAAGCGGTGTATACGGTGTCCGGAGGTATCGTGAAGAACGGCGATGTGGACAATTCCTTTGAAAATGCCATGAAGCTTTCGGAGTTTGCACTCAGCGAGGCGAAGGAGCGCGGAAAAAACAGCTGCTATGTATTTGAGGAGGAGGAATACGAAGATTATCTGAAAAGCCGCACACTGCTGCGGCAGCTGCATCATGCGGTAAATAATGGATTTGAGGGATTTGAGGCATATTTCCAGCCGTTGGTAAATGCTGCAAACGGTGAACTGACCGGGGCGGAGACGCTGCTCCGCTTCCATTCACCGGAGGGTGGGATGGTATCGCCCGGCGAATTTATCCCGATTCTCGAAGAATCCGGTCTGATTATTCCGGTCGGCAGGTGGGTGCTGCGCCAGGCGCTGGATGCATGCAGGGAATGGCAGAAGATTCTTCCGGAGTTCAAGGTGAATGTTAACCTGTCCTATGTGCAGGTGTTAAAGAGCCGTGTTCTCACGGATGTGCGCAGGATTGTTGATGAGTTCGGAGTCAAGCCGTCGAGTGTCTGCATCGAGCTGACAGAGAGCGGTTATCTGGAGGAGAATGAGCGCTTTGACAAAGTCTGGAACGGACTCAAAGAATACGGTGTATTGCTGGCACTGGATGATTTTGGCACAGGATATTCCAACCTGCGTTGTTTAAGCGATTTAAAGCCTGCATATATTAAGATTGACCGGTCGTTCACATTAAAAGCGCTGAACCGTGAATATGAGTACCGGCTTTTAAATCATATCGTGGAGATGTCCCACAGCCTGGGGCTTCACGTATGCGTTGAGGGAATCGAGACAGAGGGCGAACTTACAAAGGCAAAACAGACAGAGCCGGATTATATACAGGGGTTTCTGTTCGGAAAACCTTGCAGCAGGGCGGAATTCACACAGAAGTTCTTCACAAAACAGGCCGGATAAAGGACTTTTCATGCGGGTGTAAATATGCTATACTTGCATTAGGAGTGAGATTATGCCGGAAGAGGTGCGGCGGGATGTGCGGCATCTGCTGACAGAAAGACGAGGAGAAGGAGAATGACAGAGACGGGTTTTTTGATCTTTATGGGGATCTTATTGCTGCTGGTTGTAATTGTGGTCGTGGTTGTGGTGGCTTCTTCGGTAGCCGGAACAGCGGCGGCAATTGCGGATGACGACGATGAGGAAGAATAAGCATCGTAAGACAGCATAAAAAATGTCAAAAACCGACCGACTGGTCGGACGGAATACAAAGTCAAAGAGAGGATACAGATGTGATTTCAAAATTTAGTGTAAAAAGACCGTACACTGTCATTGTGGGTGTAATCCTGGTGATCGTTCTGGGCGTGGTGTCATTTACCAGAATGACGACTGATCTGCTGCCGGATATGAACCTGCCCTATGCGCTGGTAATTACAACGGATGTGGGCGCGAGCCCGGAGGAGGTTGAGGCGGATGTGACGGCACCGGTTGAAGCCTCCATGGCGACGACATCCAGCATCAAAAACGTGAGCTCCGTATCGTACGACAACTATTCCATGGTTATTCTGGAATACGAACAGAGCGCCAACATGGATTCCATTCTGATTGAGATCCAGCAGAAGCTGGACCAGCTGGAGGGAAGTTTTTCAGACAGCGTCGGAAAGCCGATGATTATGCAGATCGACCCGGATATGATGCCGGTCATGGTGGCGTCGGCGGACGTGGAAGGCATGGATGAGTCAGAGGTGTCTTCCTATGTGGAAAATGAATTTTCACCGGCACTCGAGAGCGTGGAGGGTGTGGCTTCGGTAAGTGCTACCGGAGTGCTCGAGGAATCCGTGCAGGTGACCATGGATCAGGACAAAATCGACGCGCTGAATGAGAAGATTCAGAAAAAGATCGAGGAACAGTTTGCAGATGCGCAGAAGGAACTGGATGATGCATCCGCAAAGCTGGAAAATGGCGAGAAAAAGCTGGAGAGTGGCAAGAGCGAACTGGCAAACCAGGTCAGTGCCGCAGCCAATCAGATTGAAAATGGAAAGATTCAGGCGTATGTCGGCGCATCAGAATTAAAGACGAATATGACCATGATGACTGAGGCAAAAAAGATCATGGAGAAGGCAATTCCGGCACTGCAGCAGCTTTATAATGATGGAATTGCAGCCAGACAGCAGCTGGAAGCGCTGAAGAATATGCTGACACCGGAACAGCAGGAGGCGATTGCGGGAGGCAGCGCACAGATCGAGCAGCAGGCAAATGCACAGCTTGCAACAATCAATGAATCGATCGCCGCATGGGGACAGCAGCTGGAGAGCCTTGGCATCAAAGTACAGACACTCGATGATCTGCCCTATGCAATCGCAGATATGACGCAGAAGCTTGCCGAGATCAATACGGGAATTGCGACCATGCAGGAGGCGCAAAACAGGTGGACGCAGGTAAAATTGCGCTGGATGAAGCCTCCGCGCAGCTGACGAAGAACCAGATTGAGGGAATCCTGCAGCTGAGCGAGGCGACAGCGCAGCTTGCCGATGCAAAGAATCAGCTGGCGCAGGGACAGAGCCAGCTGGATGCGGCAAAGGATAGCGCAAAGGAATCTGCGGATCTGAATCAGATTCTCACGGTCGACATGCTCGGTAACCTGCTCGCGGCACAGAATTTTTCCATGCCGGCAGGCTATGTCGGGGAAGGCGAGAACCGCTACATGGTGCGTGTGGGAGATAAGCTGGATTCCGTGGACGAATTAAAGCAGGTGGTTTTGATTGATCTTGGTCTGGACGGAATCGGGCCGGTCTGCCTTAGCGATGTGGCGGCAGTGGAACTGGTGAACAACGCCGGTGAGTCTTATTCCAAGGTAAACGGAAACCCCGCAATCATGCTTTCCATTGAAAAACAGACCGGGTACTCGACCGGGGATGTGACAAAGCGGATCCAGCAGAAATTAAAGGCGATGGAGGCAGATAATCCCGCACTTCACACGGCGATCTTGATGAATCAGGGAATTTATATCGATATCATTGTGCAGTCGGTATTGGAAAATATGATCGTGGGCGCGCTGCTGTCCGTCATCGTGCTGATTCTGTTTTTAAAAGACATCCGGCCGACGCTCGTGATTGCATGCTCCATCCCGCTCAGTGTTATTTTTGCGGTAGTGTTGATGTATTTTTCAAATATTTCCTTAAACATTATCTCGTTGTCGGGACTGGCGCTTGGCATCGGTATGCTTGTGGATAACTCTATCGTGGTCATTGAGAACATCTATCGCCTGCGGAGCGAGGGATATTCCATCAAAAAGGCGGCGGTTGAGGGAGCCGGCGGCGTGACCGGAGCCATTATTGCATCGACCTTAACGACGGTATGTGTGTTCGTTCCGATTGTGTTCACAGAGGGAATCACGAGGCAGCTGTTTGTGGACATCGCACTCACAATTACGTTTACATTGACAGCCAGCCTCATCGTGGCGCTGACGTTCGTGCCGATGATGGCGGCGGGACTACTTAAAAATCCCAAAGAGGTGCGGCACGCCTTCTTTGAAAAAGTGCAGCAGGGATATGCGAAGCTTTTGGAACTGGCACTCAGGTTCAAACCGGTCGTGTTCATCGGTGTGACTGTCCTGCTTGTGACGAGTGCGCTTGCCGCGTATTCCAGAGGATTTTCCTTCATGGATATGAATATGGAAACCGATCAGTTGACCGTGACTGTGGCGGCGAAAGACGACGAAAAACTGACGTTTGAGGAGCTCTGTGAGCGCGCAGATGAGGTGACAGAGAAAATTGCAGGCATTGATGGCGTGGAGACGATCGGAGCGATCGCCGGAGGAGACAGCGCTCTGATGTCCATGGGAGGCAGCAGCGACAGTGTGACCATGTATCTGCTTCTGGAGGAGGATTCCTCCGTCACGACGGGAGAGATTACAGCGCAGATTGCGGAGCTGACCAAAGATATGGACTGTCAGGTTGACACGGACAATTCGGCGTCGGATATGAGTTCCTTCCTCGGAAGCGGTATTACGGTGCAGATCAAGGGAAGTGACCTTGGCACCCTCCAGGAACTGGCAGGGAAAGTGGCCGGTGTGGTGGAAGCACAGGAAGGAACGGTGGATGTGGATGACGGGCTGGATAATACGACGCAGTCCTACACGATTCATGTCGACAAGGAAAAGGCAGCGGAATACGGCATGACAACAGCGCAGGTATTCCAGCTGGTCTACGCAAAATTGGCGTCCCAGACCGCGGCAACGACGATCTCTGCCGGCGTGCAGGATTACGAGGTGTATGTAAGGAGCGAGGAGCAGGCGAATGTGTCGCTCGACGATATTAAGAATCTCACGTTTTCCTACGAGGATAAGATGGCGCAGCTAAGCGGCACAGGTAGCGATGAGGAGAAAGAGACGGACGAAAAACTGTCGGAGGATACCAAGGATACAGGGGATGCCAAGGATATCGAAGACACAGAAGATACCGGGGATACTGGGGATACGGTAAAGGAGATTCCACTTACCGAGATTGCGACGTTTGAGGCTGGCAGCAGCTTAAACGCAGTGTCCAGGGATTCCCAGACGCGCTATATCAGCGTCACAGCAGGTGTGGATGACACACACAACGTCACGCTTGTCGCAAACGCACTGATGAAAGAACTGAATAAAATAGATCTGCCGGAAGGATACTCAATTGAGATGACGGGTGAGGATGAGATGATAGCAGATGCCATGCAGCAGTTGTACCTGATGCTGATTCTGGCGGTCGTATTTATCTATCTGATCATGGTGGCACAGTTCCAGTCATTCCTGTCTCCGTTCATCATCATGTTCACGATTCCGCTGGCGTTTACCGGAGGTCTGTTTGCCCTGTTTTTCACCGGAAATGAGATCAGTGTTGTCGCAATGATCGGATTCGTCATGCTTGCAGGAATTATCGTCAACAACGGTATCGTTATGGTGGATTACATCAACCAGCTCCGCAGGGGCGGCATGACGAAAAAAGAGGCGCTCTTAAATTCAGCAAAGACGCGTCTGCGCCCGATCTTAATGACAGCGCTCACGACGATCCTGTCGATGTCCACGATGGCGCTCGGACTCGGTGACGGTTCGGAAATGATGCAGCCGATGGCGATTGTGACCGAGGGAGGCCTGATTTACGGTACGCTTCTGACCCTGTTTGTGGTTCCGTGTATCTATGACGCGTTCAACAGGGAGAAAAATATGGTGGAGGAAGAATTATAATGAATGGGAGATATGAAAACGGGGCACTGCCGGAGAAAGTGCGGCTGCTGTACGAGGCGGTGCTTGCCATGGTAACCGATGGCTGGGATATCAACCGCATGAAGGTGTCGGACATCACGGCACAGGCGGGGATTGGCAAAGGAACAGCGTACGAGTATTTTTCCTCCAAGGAGGAGATCATTGCGAATGCGGTCCTCTACGATGTGGAGATGCGGCTTGCGCACGTACTGGAAATCACCAAAGGCGAGGGAGATTTTGCAGGAAAATTTGTACAGATTCTTACTTATATGGAAGAGGTGTTCGCGAAGCGACAGGCGTTCTGTCTTCTGGTACGGATCGGAACTGGTTCGTATGAGGTCTCTGAGTCCATGCGCAGGGAATGTGAAAAGAGACAGCAGGCTCTGGGCTGCCATCTGGCGGATAGGATTGTGGAGTCCCTGATGTGCCAGGGCGTGTCGGAAGGTACGATCGGGGAGACGAATCCGTACTTGCAGAAGCTGGCGTTCGTGGCGCAGATGACAGCGTTTGCGGGATACCTGGTCGATCTGGAAAAAGGAGAGAAGATGGCGGTAAGCAGGGAAGAGGCGAAGCGCTTTGTCTATGAAGCGCTGGTAAAGAGCCTGAACTAAAAATTTCTTGACAAAACGGGACGCTGCACGTATCATTAACAATAAGTAAAAGGTAGTGAGAAAGAGGAGTACATGCAGACTCGCCGCAGAGAGAGAGATCCATCGGCTGCAAGGTTTCTTGGAAGGAGATGCGTGGAAGGTAGCTTTTGAACCGGAACACCCAGAAAGCGGTACAGAAGATGTACGGCAGCAAGTGTTCACGCCCGGTTCCCGTTAACGAACCGCTGGTTAGAGAGCATCTGACCGGAGCGAAGACCGGCTGTATACAGCTGGTGAACAAAGGTGGTACCGCGATAAGTCGCCCTTTGTATCCTTACGGATACAAAGGGCGTTTTTATGTAATAGGAAAGAAAAGGAGAGAAGACAATGTGTCAGAATTGCAGCAAAGAACTTGCCAAGACATATGATCCGAAGGGGATCGAGGGAAGACTTTACAAAAAATGGGAGGACAACGGCTATTTCCATGCGGAAGTGGACCGCAGCAAGAAACCGTTTACCATCGTGATGCCTCCGCCAAATATTACCGGACAGCTTCATATGGGACATGCGCTCGACAACACCATGCAGGATATTTTGATCCGTTACAAGAGAATGCAGGGGTACAATGCACTGTGGCAGCCGGGAACCGACCACGCTTCCATTGCGACTGAGGTAAAGGTCATTGAGAACCTGAAAAAGCAGGGAATTGACAAGCACGATCTGGGACGCGAAGGGTTTCTCGAGAAATGCTATGAGTGGAAGGACGAGTACGGCAACCGCATCATCAACCAGTTAAAGAAGATGGGTTCCTCCGCAGACTGGCAGAGAGAGCGCTTTACGATGGACAAGGGCTGCTCTGACGCAGTGCTTGAGGTATTTGTAAAGCTATATGAAAAAGGACTGATCTATAAGGGCTCCCGCATTGTCAACTGGTGCCCGGTCTGCAAGACCTCCATTTCCGATGCCGAGGTAGAGCATGAGGAGCAGGACGGATTTTTCTGGCACATCAACTATCCGGTAGTCGGCGAGGAAGGCAGATTCGTCGAGATCGCAACAACCAGACCGGAGACGCTGTTCGGTGATACGGCAGTCGCTGTCAATCCGGACGACGAGCGCTACAAGGACATCGTCGGAAAAATGTTAAAGCTTCCGATGACAGACCGCGAGATTCCGGTCATCGCAGATCCGTATGTCGACAAGGAGTTCGGAACCGGCTGCGTGAAGATCACACCGGCACATGACCCGAACGACTTTGAGGTTGGAAAGCGCCACAACTTAGAGGAGATCACCGTCATTAACGACGATGCGACGATGAACCATTTCGCAGGAAAATACGAGGGGATGGACCGCTACGAGTGCAGAAAGGCATTGGTGGACGACTTGAAGGAGCAGGGACTTCTGGTAAAGGTGGAGCCGCACTCTCATAATGTAGGAACACACGACCGCTGCGGTACGACGGTAGAGCCGATGGTGAAGCAGCAGTGGTTTGTAAAGATGGATGAGCTGATCAAACCGGCAGTGGAGGCAGTGAAGAACGGAGACATCCAGCTGCTGCCGAAGCGCATGGAGAAAACCTATTTTAACTGGACGGACAACATCCGCGACTGGTGCATCTCCAGACAGCTCTGGTGGGGACACCGCATCCCGGCTTACTACTGCCCGGACTGCGGCGAGATGGTTGTGGCAAAGAGTGCACCGCAGAAGTGCCCGAAGTGCGGATGCGACCACATGGAGCAGGATCCGGATACGCTCGATACCTGGTTCTCCTCCGCACTGTGGCCGTTCTCGACACTGGGCTGGCCCAAGAAGACCGAGGATCTGGACTATTTCTTCCCGACCGATGTGCTGGTAACGGGTTACGACATTATTTTCTTCTGGGTGATCCGCATGATCTTCTCGGGTTACGAGCAGATGGGAAAAGCGCCGTTCCACACGGTACTGTTCCACGGACTGGTGCGCGATTCCCAGGGACGCAAGATGAGCAAATCGCTCGGCAACGGTATTGATCCGCTTGAGGTCATCGACAAGTACGGTGCAGATGCGCTCCGTCTGACGTTAATAACCGGAAATGCGCCGGGCAACGACATGCGTTTCTACTGGGAGAGAGTCGAGTCATCCAGAAACTTTGCCAACAAAGTCTGGAATGCATCCCGTTTTATCATGATGAATCTGGAGGGGGCTGCGATAACCGAGCCGTCCGCGGATGAGTTACAGCCGGCGGACAAGTGGATTCTCTCAAAGGTGAATACACTTGCCAAGGACGTGACCGAGAACATGGACAAGTACGAGATGGGAATCGCAGTGCAGAAGGTTTACGACTTCATCTGGGATGAGTTCTGTGACTGGTACATTGAGATTACCAAGACGCGCACCTACAACAAAGAGCAGGATCCGGTTTCAGCAAATGCGGCGTTCTGGACATTAAAGACGGTGCTCACAGAGGCGTTAAAGCTGCTGCATCCGTTTATGCCGTTTATCACGGAGGAGATTTTCTGCACACTGCATCCCAAAGAGGAGACGATCATGCTGGCAAAATGGCCGGAGTACCGCGCAGACTGGAATTTCCCGGCAGAGGAAGAGATGTTAGAGCACTGCAAGGATCTGGTAAAAGGTGTCCGCAACGTGCGTACGGAGATGGATGTGCCGCCTTCAAGAAAAGCAAAGATTTTCATTGTGGCAGACGATGCCGCACTGCGTGAGACATTTGAGAAGACAAGAGAGGCATATCAGAATCTGGCAGGCGCAAGCGATGTGAGTGTACAGGCAGACAAGAACGGAATCGAGGACGATGCGGTATCTGTCGTAATTCCGGGAGCAACACTGTATCTGCCGCTTGAGGATCTGGTTGATTTTGAGAAGGAGAAGGAACGCCTCTTAAAAGAAAAAGAGCGTCTGACCAAAGAACTCGCCCGTTCCAGAGGAATGCTTTCCAATGAAAAATTCTTAAGCAAGGCTCCGGAGGCAAAGGTTCAGGAGGAAAAAGAGAAGCTCGCGGGCTACGAGCAGATGATGGCACAGGTCGAGGAACGGCTCGCACAGATGAACCGCTAGAAAAGAGTTAGAGAAACCCTGCGTATTGTACCGGAAACGCAAAAAGATGTACTTGAAAAAGTACCATCGGACTAGTATGATAGAATGTAGATGGATTGACACTAACAGGTGGGATTTACACAGAATGGGGAGCGGCGGACTATGGCGGAACTTACACAACAGAAACCTATTATACGCATAACATTTGATGAGATGGAGGCCTATATGCTGCTCCCGGAGCCGGAACAGGGAACAGGGTATACGGACTCCCAGATCCGGCAGGAGATGGCAGCGAGAGGAATCACCACAGGCATAGATGAGCAGCGGATTTCCGATATGCTGGAGGGGCATACATACAATGCAGAGCTTCTGATCGCGCAGGGGAAGAAGCCGGTGGATGGAACGGACGGTTACTACGAATACAAGTTCGACACGAACTTTGACGGCAAGCCGAAGCTTCTGCCGGACGGTTCTGTGGATTACTGGTCGGTACATTCGATCGAGTCTGTGACTGCCGGTCAGGTAATTGCCGTGTATCACCCTGCTGTGTCTGGCGAGGATGGAATGTCGGTCAAGGGCGGGCTGGTGCCTGCCAAGCACGGAAGAGAACAGATGCCGTTAAAGGGCAAAGGTTTCGATCGTATGGACGATGAGGTGACTTATACGGCTTCCATGGACGGTAAGATCGAGATGCAGAATGACCGGATTGTGGTTCTTCCGGTACATGAAGTCTCGGGGAATGCAGAGCTGGCAGAGGGTAATATCGACTTCCGCGGAGATATTGTCATTCACGGGAATGTGGAGAGCGGCGTCAGCATCCGGGCAACCGGATCAATCACGATCGACGGTGTCGCCGAAGCGTGCATGCTGGAAGCCGGCAAGGACATCATCCTAAGAGGTGGTATGCTCGGCGGCAACAAGGCGTCCGTGAAGACGAAGGGCGCGATTACTGCGAAGTTTTTTGAGTTCACGAACATTCTGTGTGAGGGTGATCTGCAGGCGGATGTGCTGATGGATTGTTCGGTGATCTGCCATGGGCAGATACGTCTGACCGGAAGAAAGGGCAGTATTATCGGCGGTAAGGTACAGGCGATCCGCGGACTGATTGCAACCTCGCTTGGCAATGATGCCGAGAAGCGCACCGAGATCTTTGTCGGTGCCGGAATTGATGTGTACAGCCGCCTGCGTGTCATGGAGAAGAAGATCGAGATGACGAGGGAGGAACTGGCGAAGATCGAGGAAGGATTGGAGAAGTTCGAGATTCTCTCCAAGGAGCGTGGCGTCAGTTACACGAACGATCCGCGCCGGACGTCGCTGCTTCGGATTAAGATCAAGGATTCTGCAATGCTTGCCAGCGACGAGGAGGAAGTGCGGAAGCTCCGTATTCTCGCAGAGAGTTCCAGAGGCGCATGTGTCTCGGTGATCCAGGAGATTTATCCCGGCGTGATCATCAATATGGACGAGTTGAAGCTTGCCTTGAAAAATATGGCAACCGGAGTGGAATTTTACAAATTACCGGACAAGATCGGAACAAGACCGTGCAGCGCCGGTGTCGAATAGCAGAAGTTTCTGCGTCAAAAATAGCTTGATTATTAGCACCACTATATTATAATGAGAAAGTGAATAATATAGTGGTGTTTTTATATTGATGACAGAGGTGATAACAGTGATCAATTTTGAAGAAGAATTAAAGAATTTTAAGCCGAGCCTGGAAGTGGAAGAGGCGGAGCAGGCTATCTATAATCAACTCACGGATATGACGGACGTATTGCAGGAGATCCTGCAGGATATGAAGCGCGGCATGTAGAAGCAGGCAGGGTCAGGATTGATAAAGTGAGGTTTTCCATGGAATGTTATAATTGCGGGGCGAAGCTGGGCAAGGGCGATATCTGCCAGAACTGCGGAGCCAATGTTAAAATATACAAAAAGATCATTATGGCGTCCAATGCCTACTATAATGATGCGTTAGAGAAGGCGGCAGTGCGGGACCTGTCCGGCGCGATAGAGAGTCTTAGGACCAGCCTTCGTTTTTATAAGATGAATATCGATGCGCGCAACCTGCTCGGACTGGTCTACTTCGAGACGGGCGAGGTGGTCGAAGCGTTGACGGAGTGGGTCATCAGCAAGAATTACCAGCCGAGGGACAACGCCGCAAGCCGGTATTTAAATGAGATCCAGAACAATCCGTCAAGGCTGGATACGATCAACCAGACGATCAAAAAATACAACCAGGCGCTGCTGTACTGCAGACAGGACAGCCGGGATCTGGCGATCATCCAGCTCAAGAAAGTGCTGTCCTTAAATCCGAAGCTGGTAAGCGGTCATCAGCTGCTGGCGCTCCTCTACATTCAGGAGAAGAAGTACGACCTTGCCAAGAAGTCGCTTAGGAATGCGGGAAAAATTGACGCCAACAACACCACGACGCTGCGCTATTTAAAAGAAGTCAACGCCGGATTGCGTGAGAATAACCCGAAAAAGCAGAAGAACGAGGATCTGATCTCCTATCAGAGCGGCAATGAGACCATCATCCAGCCGCGCTATCTCAAGGACAATTCCGCAATCGGAACGATCATCAATATGGTGATCGGAATTGCAATCGGTGCGGCGATCACCTGCTTTCTGATTGTGCCGGGAGTGCGCAGGGAGATCCAGAATCAGGCGAAAGCGGAGGTTCTTGACGCCAACAATGCCGTGGCATCCAAGAATCAGAGCATCAGTTCCTTAGAAGCGCAGATCGAAGATCTCACATCACAGATCACGGATGCGAAGAACGAGGAGGAGAGCAGCGCCGGAAAGGTCAACACTTACGAGCAGCTTCTGCAGGCGTACGTGGCGTACACCGACGGTGACATCGAGAAGGCTGGGACGGCACTCGGCAACGTCAATACCGATTATCTTTCGGATGACTCCATGACTGTGTACGATACGATCAATGCACAGGTAAACGCGGAGTATATCAGCGCCGTATATAAGGAAGCAACAGATGCTTACAATGCGCAGGAGTTTACACAGGCAATCGAGGATTACCTCAAGGTGATCGAACTCGATGAAACCTACGACAACGGCAATGCGCTGTACTACCTTGCGCAGTCTTACCGCAGGAATGACGACATGGACAATGCCAAGACCTATTATCAGAAGTTTGCGGATCTGTATCCGGGAACCGAGCGCGCTGCCAATGCACAGAGGTATCTGAACACCGAAGAATAAGCGGGGACAGGAAGAAGCAGGGTACTGCGCAAACAGACACAACAGTGATAAGACAAAAGAATTATGATACAAAAGACGTCGAACGGAGCAGTCCGTACCGGCGTCTTTTTTGTTTCATAGGAAACTTTGTTCCTATTATACAAAAATGCCATAAAGAAAGGGAGGAAAAAGGATGGAAAGATATTGCGAACAGGAAAAAAACTGCCTGCGGGTGTATGTCCCGAGGGAACTCGATCATCATGAGGCAGACCGCCTGAAACAGGAGGCGGATTTCTTTATTGAGACCGGTCAGGTGAAGACGCTCGTGTTTGATTTTGCGGGAACGGAGTTCATGGACAGCTCCGGAATCGGGGTGATTATAGGGCGGCGCCGGAAGATGGGATATTTTGGCGGTGAGGTGTATGCGGAACATTTAAGCGACAGAATCCTTAAGATTTTTAAGGTGTCCGGACTTCACACGCTGATACGGACAAGCGTACCTAAGCAGCAGAAAGAGCGGGAAGGGGAGAATCACAATGCATAGTAAGAATGAAGTGGAATTAAGTTTTGATGCGCGTTCCGTCAATGAGGGATTTGCCAGAATGGCGGTGGCTGCGTTTATCACAGAGCTGAATCCGACGATGGATGAACTCTCGGATGTCAAGACGGCCGTGTCGGAGGCGGTGACCAATGCAATCATTCACGGGTATGACAATCCGGAGGAAAAGGTACATATGACATGCAGGATCATGGGACGGGAAGTGGAGATCACCGTCTGTGATACGGGCAGGGGGATTGAGGATGTGGCGCGGGCAATGGAACCGTTCTACACCACAAAGCCGGAACTGGAGCGCTCCGGGATGGGATTTGCGTTCATGGAAGCGTTTATGGATGAAGTTCAGGTTCAGTCTGCGCCCGGAAAAGGAACCAGCGTGCGCATGAAAAAATACATTGGCGTGCAGGAAGGCTGAACGTTATGGAACTTTGGACGGAACAGATCAGACAGGCTCACGCGGGGGACAAGGACGCAAGGAACCGGCTAGTGGCAGAAAACTTGGGACTGGTGCACGCGGTGACGAGGCGTTTTGAACACAGAGGACATGACAGGGAGGAACTGTTCCAGATCGGCTGCATCGGGCTGATGAAGGCGATTGATAACTTTGATACGACTTTGCAGGTGAAATTTTCCACGTATGCGGTACCTATGATTATTGGGGAAATCCGGAGATACCTGCGGGACAACAGTACGATCCGGGTCAGCCGGTCACTGCGGGACACGGCTTACAAAGCGATCTATGCCCGGGAAAATTATCTGAAAAACAATCTCCGAGAACCGACGATTATGGAGATTGCATCGGAAATTGGGATGGAAAAAGAGGAGATCGTTTACGCCTTGGATGCGATCCAAAGTCCGATGAGCCTGTACGAACCGGTGTATACTGAAGGTGGAGATACCCTGTATGTGATGGATCAGGTGAGCGATAAGAAAAATAAAGAAGAAAACTGGGTAGAAAATCTGGCATTGCAGGATGCGATGAACCGGTTAAATGACAGGGAACGTCATATTGTGAACCTGCGGTTTTACGAGGGCAAGACACAGATGGAAGTAGCCCAGGAGATCGGCATTTCCCAGGCACAGGTCAGCCGTCTGGAGAAAAATGCCCTGCGGGTGATGAGAAATTATCTACGGTAGGGAATAGCGGCTTTTCTTTTTTAAGGGAGTTTGGTAAACTTAAGGAAAGCTGGTTTTGGAGGTTGATTACAATGGGAAGGGCAGCAGGAGTGAACTGGAAGAAAAGTTTGAAAAGCTGTCGTTCTGTTGGTAAAAATGGAAAAAGAATTGATACAGAAATTTTACAAATATAATCTGGAGAAGAAACAAAGTGAAAAGGTCGAGTCGCATCTGTTATTTTCGACTCTTACGAAAGATAGACATTGTTTTTCTTTTGTAGGGGCAGGCGGGAAAAGTTCGCTGATCGAAATTATGGCAGCCTGGGGAACCAAGCAGGGGAAAAAGGTACTGGTAACGACGACCACGCATATTTTCCGACCGGAGCCGGAAAAACTGGCACGGACACCGGAAGATCTGGAACGTATCTGGGGCGCGGGAGACTGGGCGGTGATCGGAGAGGTGGAAGTGAAGCAG
>OGPA01002016.1_pt1 | contig 15437 bp, 15 predicted proteins | sample 1552841 | NCBI WGS metagenome assembly OGPA01 (sample SAMEA2579916, study PRJEB22360) | human gut metagenome | reverse complement strand
TGAATTTGTCTTTTGGAGAACGACCTGTATAGATACCGGTCATAACGTTCACAGCACCCAGCTCGCTGACCTGTCCTTTTTCGTAGCCTTCCAGCTCCGGTTTGGTCTCCTCTTCAAATAACATCTCATAAGAAGGATTGTACACAACTTCTGTGGTTCCGGTAATACCGTACTTGCTTAAATCGATTGTTGCCATCTTATTAAACCTCTTTCCTTTCATATTTATATGGTAAACACCTGCGGGTAGCAGGCTTTACGATATCTTTTCCGGGATGCTGGAATTTGCCAACTTCCCCTACCATAATTATACATAGTTAACTCATAAAATCAATAAAAAATTGTTAAAATTTTAGCAAATTCTGTTTAAAAATGGGAGGGGAAAAGAGGGGGAACCTGCGGTGGGAGGCGTTGACAGTGCAGAAGGGATTCGGTATAATCCAAAAGAGTTCAAAACAGGAGTTTATCGGCAGAGATATGAAGTTCCATGGAAAAGAGAGGCCGCGGCAGACAGCCGTGGCTTTTGCACTGTAATATAGAAAGAAGTGGGTTTTAATTATGAGGTATCAGATCAGACACGCACGCGTCCAGTTCGGCGGGGATGTGATCCTGCGGGACGTCAATTTTGAGGTACACGACAGGGAAAAAATTGCGATTGTGGGGCGCAACGGCTGTGGAAAGACGACCCTGCTAAAGCTGATTGCTGGGGATATAGAGATGAGCAACTTAGACAGTGACGAGGAGTGCGGCATCACGATGGCGGGCGGACAGGAGATCGGGTTCCTGCGGCAGGTCAACTTTGTGGACGCGGAGGTGACTGTGGAGGATGAGCTGAAAAAAGTTTTTGCTCCTGTGTTTGCCTGCGAGGAGCGCATGAAAGAACTGGAGGAGCAGATGAAGACGGCGGCAGAGACAAAGGAGACTGCGCCGGATGGGGCGCTCCTGCGCGAGTATGACAGATTGCAGAAGCAGATGGAGGCGATGCGGGGATATTCCTGGCGCAGGGATATGGAGACGATGTTCCAGCGGTTTGGATTTGCACTGGAGGATCTGCGGCGTCCGATCGGCAGTTTTTCCGGAGGGCAGCAGACGAAAGTGGCGTTTATAAAGCTGCTTCTGACGCGCCCGGATATCATGCTGCTCGACGAGCCGACGAACCATCTGGATCTGCCGACAATCGAGTGGCTGGAAAATTATCTGAAGGGCTACGACAAAGCGGTCGTGATCGTGTCGCATGACCGGATGTTTCTGGACAAGGTGGCGGATGTGACCTATGAGATCGAGTATCACGAGATGAAGCGCTATCCGGGAAACTACACGTATTTCATGCAGCGCAAGCAGGAGGATCTCATCAAGCAGGAGAAGGATTACGAGGAACAGCAGAAAGAGATCAAACGGCTGACGGACTGGATTGAAAAGTGGAAGAACACACCGACCAAGGTGGCGGCGACGCGCTCAAAACGCATGGCGATCGAGCACATGGTGAAAATTGAGAAGCCGAGACGCTTTGATACGCGCGCATTCCACGGGCGGTATACGCCGCGTATCGAGAGCTACACCAATGTGATTCAGGCAAAAGACCTCTCCATCGGCTATGATGCACCGCTGGCAGAGGTGTCCTTTTTGCTGCAGAAAAGGGAGCGTCTGGCGATCATCGGGGAGAACGGCAAGGGAAAATCTACATTCGGAGAACTGCCGGCACTTGACGGCAGCTTCAAATTCGGGCAGAACGTGGAGTGGGGGTATTTTGACCAGCAGAAAGCGGTGATGGAGCAGGCACCGCCGGAGCAGACCGTGCTTGAGAATTTCTGGGCAGCGTATCCGGGGTACCTGCGCGAGGAGGTGCGCAGCGCGCTCGGTGGCTTTTTATTTTCCGGGGAGGATGTGGAGAAAAAAATGGGGCAGCTCTCCGGCGGGGAGAAGGTGCGTCTCGCACTGTGCAAAATGCTTCAGACCAGACCGAATCTTCTGATCCTGGATGAGCCGACGAACCATATGGACATTATCGGAAAAGAAGCGTTAGAGCAGATGTTGCACGAGTACGAAGGCACGGTGCTGTTTGTGTCGCACGACCGCTATTTTATCAGCAGGATCGCCACGGGTATTCTGGAATTTTCCGGGGACGCCGTGAGGCAGTATGCGATGAATTATGAGGAATACCTCGCAGAGAAGCAGAAGTGTGCAGGTGGCGTGGCAGCGAATGCGGGAAATACCGCAGGGCGGAACGCGGGAGGCGCCGCAGGACGAAACGCGGGAAGCAAAGGAACAGGCGGCATGGCAGCGGGAATGGGAAGCGCTGCGGGGAGGAACGCGGGAAGTGCCGCAGGACAGGAAGCCGATGTGGGAGGAACGGCGGATGCCGGCAGTGTTCCGACGCTCTCGGATGTTTTTGACAAGAAGACCTATTACAACCCGGGCAAGGTGCGCTCCCGGTTGCAGCGCCAGAAGGAAAAGTATGAGCGGATGCTTGCGGAGAGCGAGGAGAAGCTGGCGGAGCTTCAGATGCAGATGTTAGCCCCGGCGCTTGCAAGCGATTATCCGAAGCTGATGGAACTGCAGAGCGCTGTGGATGCGGAGGAAGCCAACCAGGACAGTCTGCTGGAGCGGATGCTTGAGACGGAGACAGAGCTGGCGGAGTACGAGGAAGCATAAGAGATGAATGCAGTGTGTGTGATTACAAAGACAGCAGGGAGGAACGGGTTATGCTTCTTTTTCCATCCGCTTTAATTCCGGCAGCACTGTAAACAACATTGTTATAAAGCATAGACTTCCACCGATGACGTTTGACACCGGTTCTGCGGCAAAGACACCGTCTGTTCCCATGCCCAAAGCATAGGGAAGAAGATAGGTCAGCGGCACGACGATGAATACTTTGCGCAGCAGGGAGAAAAAGATGGCGTGCTTCTTCTTATTCAGGGATTTGAAGACGGTCTGTCCGATGTACTGCAGATCCATGAAAATAAATGCGGCAAAGTAAAGCTTTAATGCGGGAATGGCGTCAGCAACCAGTGCGGCATCCGAACTGAAAATACCGATCAGCATCCGCGGGGCAAGGATGATGCTGCTCCACATGACGGCGGTATAGAGCAGAATCAGGAGGGCGAGGGTCAGGATCGCTTTTCGCACGCGGCCCGGCCGTCTCGCACCGTAATTGTAACTTAAGATCGGCGAGGTTCCCTCATTGATCGCGTAGATCGGTGTTTCCACCATCTGCCGGACGCTTGAGATGATGGTCATGACGGAGATGTAGACGTCGCCGCCGGTTGCACCGAGGACATTGTTGCAGAAAATGGATACCAGACTGTTCGTGAGCTGCATGATAAATCCGGCGGTGCCGAGGCTTATAATGTTTTTTGCTTCGACCAGACTGGATTTCCACTCGGCCGGGCGCAGCAGCCGCACCTTATATTCCGCGCGCCGGTGTAGAAAGTGGATCACATAGAGCGCGGACAGCGTCTGGGAGAGAACGGTGGCAAGTGCGGCACCGGTGATTCCCAGATGAAAGACAAAAATAAAAAGCGGATCTAAGAGAAAATTGGTCACGGCACCGATGGCAACCGAGAGCATGCCGGCGACGGAGTATCCCTGCGCGTTGATAAAGGGGTTCATACCGGTGGCAATCATGGACGGCAGCGTGCCGAGCAGATAGATCATCAGGTAAGGATAGGCGTATGGCAGAGCGGCATCCGAGGCGCCGAACAGCTTAAGAATTGGCGCTGCAAACAGCAGACCGGCTGCCATCAGCACCAGAGTACCGGCGCACAGCATGGTAAATGAGGTATTCATGATCTGACCGGCTTTTTTGGTATCTCCGCCGCCGCGGCTGATTGAGAAAAGCGGGGCGCCGCCGCTGCCGAAAAGATTGCTGAAGGCGGTGATGATGACAATGATTGGAAAACAGAGTCCGACGGCGCCGAGCGCTGTGGTGCCGACATCCGGGATGCGGGCAATATAGATCCGGTCTACAATATTGTAGAGCAGGCCTAAGAGCTGTGCGACCAGCATGGGAAGGGCGGCTCCCAAAATATTTCCGGTGATGGTTCCATGTTCAAAATCGATTCGTTTCATATGATAAACTTCCTTTATGTATCTGATGTATCTGCGCGGATTTGTTGTTGCTTTACGCTGCAATCCAGTATACCATGATTTAGAACAGATGAAAAATATTGTTTGGATGAGACCTGATTAGACGGGAAGAGAGTGGAAAGGGAGGATGGGACGGGGACCGGAAAAGTTACCGTGTACCCGGTGTTTTCCGAAATTGAACTGTACTACAATGACATGCACATGGCGTACTGCAACAAGGAGCAGAAGACTGTGTATGGGACTGCCCTGTTTTCTTACTAATAAAATAGAAAAACAGGGCAGTTTTTTGTGGAGGGAAAGGAGAGAAATATGGATGTGGAGATAAAAAAGTGAATGCGATTGTGGCTCGCATGGAAGAAAGGATAACAGACACAAGTTTAATTGTGGAAAACAGGAACACCTGTGATGACAATTCTCCGACGGTACCGCTGACGGAGAAGCAGATTGCAGAATTACGTGCGTGTGCAGCAAAGTAGGTTCTGATGTGTCCAGGAGTGCGTTCTTTCTTTTTGCGTAGGAGTGTGCTATACTCGGTGACAAATGAGGTTTGATGAAAGGCTTGCTGCGCAAAAGCGGGAGAGGAGCAATATGTTATATTACCGGGAGATCAGCTTAAAAGATCAAAGAAAATGTCTTTTGAAAAATGCGGAACGGGCGGATGCGGCGGCGTTTCTGCATTATTTTACACAGGCACACGCGGAGACAGATTTTCTGACAACGTATGCGGACGAAGGGACGCACTCGGTGGAGGACATGGAAGAACGGCTTGCCGCGCAAAAGGCGAGCCGCACGGAGATTGAGATCTGTGCATTTGTGGATGGCATCCTCGTGGGATCGGCGGGAAACCATGCGCTTAGTACACGCGAGAAGCTAAGGCACCGCGCGGATTTCGGAATCAGTATCCTGCGGGAATACTGGGAACAGGGAATCGGCGCGGCGCTGACCGGCGCCTGCATTGACTGCGCGAAAAAAGCCGGATTCCGACAGCTGGAACTTGAGGTGGTCGGTGAAAATGAGACCGCAGTGAGACTGTATAAGAAGTACGGGTTTGTGGAATACGGAAGAAATCCGCGGGGCTTTCTGACTCGAGACGGCAGATGGCAGGAACTCGTGCTGATGCGGTTGGAACTGGAAGATGCGGGTGCGCGGAAAAATGATGCGGGGAATGGAGAGAGCAATGTTTTTTAAGGAAGATACGACATTTAATGATATCCGGGATAAATCGCTGCAGCAGTGGCTGGATGAGATGGAGCAGCATGAGGACGTGGCGGTCCGGGGCGGTGTGAAGCTGACAAAAGAGTATGTGCAGTATTTGAAGGATGAGATCGGAAGACTCCGGCATGAGAATGAAGTGAAGAATGCATATCTGAAAAAGCTGCGGGAGAAGAAGTAGGAGGTACAGAACGTGCCGGAGAATACAAATATCATTTTCTTTGATGAATATAAAAAGCTGGATAAACTTTGTTCGGAAATGTACGGTAAAAACAGCGGCGGCGTTACCTGTTATCTGAATGATATGATAGCTGTTCCGGTCATGCAGAGAAACAGGATTCCGGAATGGAATCAGACATATGACAGGCTTAGAGAACTAAGACATATAAGGAATCAGATGGTACACGGGGAAGGTTCGTTTGAGGATTATCCCTGCAGTGAAGAAGATGTCTTATGGCTTTTCGAGTTCCGGAGTAAGATCATGCATATCTCGGATCCACTGGCTGTATATCGAAGACAGACAGAGGAAAGTATGCATGCAACCCGCGTAAAAGAAGATTTCCAGCTGGCTGTAGATCAAAGCCAGACGGAGGAAAGTATGCATGCAATCCGCGCAAAAGAAGATTTTCTGCTGGCTGTAGATCAAAGCCAGACGGAGGGAAATATTGCAGATCATCAAAGAATAAGAATGGATAACGTGGAAGTGATCGACCAGGAAGAAAACGACTCTTTTGAGAAAAAACACAGCATGTTAAAGGAAATTGCCGTTTTCGGATTGATTGTGCTGATCGTTGCAGCTGCCGTGTTGATCTTTGGCAATGTTTATATGAAATATTTTCTGCTTTCATAATTAGCGGAGTGAGGAAATGATAAGCAGGTATCAGGAGAAAGAGGGTTAAAACAATGAAATATCAGTCGGTTGCCATTCTTGGCGCAGGAGCAGTGGGTTCTTATGTCATGTGGGGGCTTGCAAAAAAGAAAGAGATTGATCTGTGCGTAGTCGCATCGGGAGCGCGGAAGGCGCGCTATGAGAGGGATGGCTTTGTTATTAACGGGCAGGTGTATCACCCTGTGGTCAGGACGCCGGAGGAGGCTTCCGGTGTCGATCTTTTAATCGTTGCCACCAAGTATCAGGCGCTTCACCCGGCACTCGGCGATATTCGGACTGTAGTCGACGGACACACGACAGTGATGAGTCTGATGAACGGCGTGGACAGCGAGGAGATCATCGGAGAGGTCATTGATCCGTCCCAAATTGTCCATTCACTGATCAAGGTTGCCTCGGAGCGAAAGGGCAATCAGGTGGTTTTTGATCCGGAGACGACCATCGGTATTGTATATGGAGAGGCGGATCTTAGCAGAGGCACCGGACGCATTGAGGCGCTGAATGATCTTTTCGCGGATACAGGGCTGCACTACCGTGCAACAGACGTCATCCTCACGGAGATCTGGAGCAAATTCCGGCTCAACGTGCCGAACAACCAGGCACAGGCGATGGTGGGATGCGGGGTAGGCGCCTACCGTGACAGTGAGCATGTGGCATTTTTGCGGGACCGGCTGCGGGAAGAGGTGGACCGGATCGCGGAGAAAAAGGGGATCGATTTTGACAAGGCGGATACCTCGTCCACTTTCGGCAGTAAGGTGCGGGATCGGGCGCGCTATTCCACACTGCAGGATCTGGATGCGGGGCGCCACACGGAAGTGGACATGTTCGCCGGCGCGGTGGTGCGCATGGGGCGTGAACTGGGAATTCCGACACCGTACAATGAGTTTACCTACCATATGATAAAGGCGCTGGAGGAGAAAAACGACGGGAAGTTCGATTATGAGTAGGGGATGGGGAAAATAGGATAAGAAGAATGACGGGAAGTCCGATGGGAAATGATCGGATTTCCCGTTTTTTATTTTATAGGAAAATGTGCCCTATGAAGTAAAAGGCTCCGCGGGGATCGCACTGTGGCGATGACAAAGGATGTCGCAAGAGGCAGGAGCGATCTGTCGCAGGGAAAGAATCCTGAAAGAGGACATGCCTTTTGTCTGGTAAGGGAAGAGACGATGCAGGGGATATTTTGGGGGCGGTGGTAGAAAGGGGGAGATTCTTGTGACTTTTTGCGAGATGCCGATGGAATATGATAATTTTCGACAAATGCGGTATGACAAAATTTTTTATTATTATGAAAGAGAAGGTGGCATATATGGAGAAAATGGATAAGGCGATGGAGGGCGTTTTGGAATATTTGAAACGTAAGGGAAAACTTGCAGAACTGGAGAATGATATTCTTCTTGCAACGCAAATCTGTCAATCAAGCCCATTCGATAGCCAGGCGGCTAAGAAAAAAATAATGGAGTTTAATGCAAAATATAGGGAAGTATGCAGTTCTATTCTTGCAACTCCGGGAATCAAAACAAAACCATTGTTTGACATGAAAGATGAGGAAGTCTGGGAAAGCCTCTGGATACAAGTGGAAGCATTGTGTGGAAGGGAACTAGGGGAGATTGAGAGGAAGGGATAGAGGAAAAGAATAAAGATAATATTGAAAATTATACTTGTAAACAGAACGACGGTTGGGGTAGAATGGAAGAGAGGAGGAAAAGAGCTAGAAAAGATCGATTATAAATTATGAAGAAAATTTTCATATTGGTGGGAAAATGTAAGCATTAAAATATACAAGCATAGAACTTGATGGGTGATTTGGTGATAGGGGCAATGGATGAAATAGTGGAAAGGGATGTGAGTTTATGGAAAATGTGGAAATTAATATTACGTCTATGTCCTTGAAAAATAGCGTTATGGGTTTGCCTATACAATGTTGTAGAAATTGGGATGCATCAGGGAGTGTTGGCGGTATTTTTCAGTATGCGGGACGTAAATCTTCTATAACATTTTCGCCTAAGCATAAAAATAAAGAAAGAGGAACAGCTGCAGCGTAGCAATTTACCGTTAATGATTCGATTCAGTTTAATCAGTTAAGGATGGATGGAATTCATATATATGGAGACTGTAGGTGGTGTACTGTATGAATGTCTTAAAAGACAGTTTTTATGACCAAAAGTCAGGGATAATTGAAAAGACCACGCCTCAAACTTATGCCAAAGATATTTATGATAAGCATTTAGATTAGTGTTTGTGTCGTATGGTAATAATGATCGATCTTACTAATTCTATGTTAAATAAGGTGAAAGCACGAATGAAGAAAATGTAGAAAAAGGCTGCTTCAAATTATTACAAAAATTAGTACAGGTTTTCTGACTTGAGTTACTGTGGGTGTTTTGCTATATAACTTTTGATAGCGTAATTTGAAAATCTGGAGAATGAACTATAAGTTTTTATGTACAAAAGAAAGGTGTCACTAAAATGGGACTAAATTTTGCTGTAACAAGGTATTCAATTAAAGATATTGCAGTATCTGAGATTTCAAAAAAAGATAGAATTAATGATCTGCGTAAGAAGACGGATATTTTGATAATTGATGATGAAAAATTCATACCACAAAGTTTTTTGGAAAAAAACAACTATCGATTCACAAATAAAAAAGATGTTGATAATATTCGTGACGTTAGCGAATATCCAATTATTCTATGCGATATCCGTGGCGTTGGACAAAATCTATCTAAGAAATATGAGGGAGCTTTTTTAATAAGCGAGATAAAAAAGAATTATCCGGATAAAGTTGTTCTTGCTTATACTGCTAGTCAATATGATCCTTCATACAATAATTACCTTCTAAAAGCAGATGGTGTATTGGCAAAAAATATGTCGACAGAGGATTGGCTTGAAACATTAGACAAGTTCATATATTTAATTTCGGATCCTGTTTATCAATGGAAGAAATTTCGTAATTTGTTACTCGATAACGATGTGCAGGTGCTTGAAGTAGCGAAATATGAAAATGTTTTTGTGAAATCATATATGAAAGGAGATTTTAAGGACTTTAAGGAATTGGCAAAAGATCTTGATGGAGAAGCAAAAGCTTTGTTTGCAAAATTTATTACCAATGTTCTAGTTGGCCTTGTGAAAGCAATATAATGGAAAATTTAATACCTTTTATAAGAAATGAGCGGATTACTGATGGCTCTGTACTACATACATCTGCGCGATGTATAGAAAAATGCAAAGAGGAATCATGTAAAAAATTTTATCAGAAAATAAAATCAAAGCCTGAGGGATATTATGAATGTCCTGGTGGATATACTGTATACCATAAAATGATGGATGAAGAGTCTTTATTTTACATGGGGGTACGAGTAAAAAATCATTACAAAAAAGTGTCATACAAAAATGAAGAAAAAGTAGATGTTGTTTCTGAACAAATATTTAATAATTTAATTGAAGCCAATGGTAAGATACTTAGAATTCAAAAAGAATATGAGCGACAAGATAGTATACATAAAGATTTGCTGCATGATATAAAAAAATTAGATTCACAGATTTCTGATTAAATCCCAAGAGTTAATAAATTCATATGATGAAAAAGATGAGGTTTATAAAGAAATTTTAAGTAAAGTCAAAAATATTAATGCTATGGAGCAACTTATAACCTGCAAATATAATGTATATGATTTGGCATTAAATATTGAAGGGCTTGCGTTGGGAAATTCATCATTTGTTTATGTATATAAAAAATTTGATAAAATTAGATATATTCTGATGGGATATAAAGGTCAAAATGTTCCAATTGTTTTTAGAGGAGAGACTGATTTTAAGTATGAAATGAAATTAGCATATGGAGAAATTTTACCATTTCTTTTATTAGAAAATGCAGTTAAATATACAGCAGGTGAGAAACCGGTAGAAGTCTCTTTTGAAGAAATAAAGGATAATTTGTATGTGACTATAAGTTCTTTTGGACCTACATGTGAGGAGGATGAGTTGGAAAAAATAACACAAAAAAATTATCGAGGAAGAAATACTATAAAATATAACAATGATGGTACTGGGATTGGGCTATATTTAGTAGAAGAAATATGTAATATGTTTAATATTGATCTGAGAATAACTAGTGATTATGAAAAGACGATTAGTGGGGTGCGATGTGGGGAGTTTAAGGTTATGTTAATTTTTTAGTATTGCACATGTTTACTGCAGGATGCAGTCGTGCTACGCTATTCATCAGTGAAAGGCTTCGAATGTCAGTTACGTTTATTAAAGGTTAAATTTAGTACGGCGATCGATTCATGCAGTCAACATATGGGAATGCGATTAAGGCTTTTTGAACCAAGGCAGCGGTTTTTATGTTGGGTTTTAGATTGGTCATCCTATGGCAGACGACATAGGAGTTTGACGAATTGACATAAAGTTATGTTGCTTTAGGTGTATCCTGTTATCTGCTTATATCCTAAGCATAGTATTACCTGTTTTCAAGATGGATCCTTCGTTGCAGCAGATTGATAAACATATGCATATGTTATGAGATTTATACAAAAGTATGACAGGATGAACCCTTCGTCTAATACTAAATATGAAATAGTTATCGAAATGATGCTTTGTGTTGCAAAAATTCCTTGGGAAAACAGCAGAGAATCATACGTTATTCCCATATGAAAGATGTGACAGGGAAAAGGAGATACCTAAGGGGAACCTTCGTAGTTATACTAGCATCGTATTGCAGCCCCTCGGAGGTAATAATTATGGTACCTAAGAGGGGAGATAATAAAGGGAGAATTCTTAAAATCGGAGAATGGCAAGAGCCTATCAGTCCTTACACTTGCTAATTATAAGACGGTAATTAACTACTTGAAGAATATAGAGTTTGCTTATCACTGTGTGGACCAGGTGAAGGTATCTGATGCAAAGATGTTTCTGATATCACTTCAGAGATATGATTTGCCAGACTTGAAGACACAAAGAATGAGTTTAGAATGATGGAAATAATTTAGCGAAACGTATCATAAAATAATATATTTGCTAAAATAACATAGGAGTTTATATGTTTTTTGGAAATAGGATTATTTGAATGATAAATCATCTGTATTACAAATGTGTGATATGATCAAGCTTTGAGAGGATTTATTAAATAATGATGGGAAAAATTAAGGTGCTATTCATCTGCCATGGCAGGATAAACATGTAGATTGCATACTTCCGCAACGTGGGGTGGTATCGGGGAAAATCACGGCATATAAAAAGGCATGATAATATGGTATTGTTACGTATGAGGTTTTAGAGCCGAAAATATAGAAAAATTGTGTGTAATCACTTCGTTTCTAGGTTTTGAAATGGAGTGATTTCTTTTTGCACAGATTGAAAAAATCACGTTTTCGTGATATGCTTTCCTTATATCTGTTAGCAAAATAATGGAGGGATGATATGGCAGTCAGTTATAAAAAATTATTCCATTTACTGATAGAAAAAAATATGACGAATGCACAGTTGCAGCAGGAGGCTGGCTTCTCCGCAAATATCATCACACGGCTGAAACGTAATGGGTATATTTCCCTCGAAAGCATAGAGAGTATATGCCGTGTTCTAAACTGTGGCGTTGACGATATTCTGGAATTTATACCAGAGGATAACGGAGGAAAAGAGAATGGTTGATACCAAAAAGGAACAGGAACGTGATGAGTTACACCGTGCAATATGGGCGATTGCAGATGAACTGCGTGGAGCAGTCGATGGTTGGGACTTCAAAAATTATGTTCTTGGCACGATGTTCTATCGTTATATTTCCGAAAATCTGTGTAATTACATAAATAGCGGTGAGATTGATGCAGGTAACACCGATTTTGACTTTGCAAAAATGCCGGATGAGAATGCAGAAGAAGCAAGAGAAGGACTGGTAGAGGAGAAAGGATTTTTTATCCTTCCGAGTGAACTTTTCTGTAATGTCCGTGCCAATGCTGCGAATGATGAAAACTTAAATGAAACACTGGAGCATGTGTTCCGTCACATTGAGGAATCAGCGAAAGGCAGTGAGGCAGAGAGCGACTTTGCCGGACTGTTCGATGACTATGATGTAAACAGCAATAAACTGGGTTCTACCGTTGCAAAACGAAATGAAAAACTTGTAAAACTGCTGAATGGCGTAGGCGAAATGAATCTGGGAGATGTAAAAGACCATTCCATTGACGCCTTTGGTGATGCGTATGAGTACCTTATGACCATGTATGCATCGAATGCCGGAAAATCTGGTGGAGAGTTCTTTACTCCGGCAGATGTGTCCGAACTACTCACACGCCTTGGAACTGTAGGAAAAACAGAAATCAATAAAGTATATGATCCGGCTTGTGGTTCGGGTTCATTGCTTTTAAAGGCTGAGAAAATTCTTGGCAAGGACGCTATACGTAACGGTTTTTACGGACAAGAAATTAATATCACAACCTACAACCTGTGCCGTATTAATATGTTCCTGCATGATGTGGGATTTGATAAATTTAACATTGCATGTGAAGATACATTGCTTAGTCCGCAACATTGGGATGATGAGCCGTTTGAGCTGATCGTGTCTAATCCACCATATTCTATCAAGTGGGCGGGAGACGAAAATCCATTGCTCATTAATGACCCTCGTTTTGCTCCGGCAGGAGTTTTGGCACCTAAGAGTAAAGCAGATATGGCATTTATCATGCACAGCCTGTCATGGCTTGCGTCTAACGGAACTGCCGCCATTGTATGTTTTCCGGGAATCATGTACCGTGGTGGTGCAGAGCAGAAAATCCGTAAATATCTGGTAGATAACAACTATGTGGATTGCGTTATTCAGTTGCCGAGTAATCTGTTCTTTGGTACTTCGATTGCAACCTGTATCATGGTAATGAAAAAGAACAAAGCAGATAACAAGACACTGTTTGTTGATGCCACAAGCGAGTGTGTGAAGGTTACCAACAATAATAAGCTGACACCAGAAAATATCGACCGTATTGTGGATGTTTTTGCTAAGCGTGAAGATGTGGAGCATTTTTCACATTTGGCAAGCTATGAAGAAGTATCCGGCAATGATTATAATTTGTCTGTATCCACTTATGTCGAAGCCGAAGATACCAGAGAGAAAATAGACATCGTGAAGCTGAATGCAGAAATTAAGGAAATTGTTGCTCGTGAGCAAGTGCTTCGTGATGAGATTGATAAGATTATTGCAGAAATTGAGGTGTGATTTTATGGGAATGCTTTTTCCAAACCAGTCTTTTGGTGTTAATATATTAAAACATGAAGAATTACCTATATTAAAATCTCATGAATTTGATTTTTTTAGATGCATTGAGTTTAAAGATAATTACTATGGAAAAACTGTGAGTGCGCTTCATGAAGGGAATCTTAGGGTGAGTAAAAGAGATAATAGATATTCAAATCTCTTTCCCGGACAAAAATTGTCATATTGGGCAGACTGCCCTCAAACAGCAAGGACAGAAATAAAAAAGTGGGGGTCTAGTAATAATATTTTGACATTTTGGGCATATGATGACGGAAGCAGTTTTGTACCTACAATTTATCCGGCAGAAAGTCTTCGAATAATTGATGGTATTCATTTTGGATTTGATAAAATTTTGAAAAAAGTTGGTAACCATGAAGAACTTACAAATGATGAGAAAGAAATTATTGATAGAATAGGATATGAGAAACCGGACTGTCTTGCATATAAATCGGAAGCTAAAGAAGGAGGCGTTTGTTTTTTATTCTTTGAAAATGGATTTAAGAAGCTTTCACTTCGTGAGGTAAGCTTACGCTTAGGAGACAAAAAAGGAAAAAACACAGCAAAAGTGATATGTGCCAGTGGGAGTGATTATATTCCAGCATTGTCGAGATATGGATATTACTTTTCATCAATAGCAAAGGTTAAATATGATGATAGCTATATAGAGAGTGATGAATATATACTAAGAAAGCAAGTTAAAGATTATTCGCATGAAAAAATAGTGAGGAGAATGCGATGAGTAAATTAGATGAGTTGATTGAAGAACTTTGTCCGGCTGGAGTGCAATATAAGAAACTGAATGAGATTGCACATTATGCAAAAAAAAGGATTGACATTACTGAGATTGATAAAAATACTTATGTAGGAGTTGAAAACCTACTTCAAAATAAGCAGGGGAAAACTGTTGCTAGTAGCGTACCAAACAGTGGAAAAGTAATTCGGTTTGAAATTGGAGATATTCTAATAGGTAATATTAGACCATATTTGAGAAAAATATGGTTGTCAGATTGTATTGGAGGAACCAATGGGGATGTATTAGCAATTCAAATCAATGACCGAACTGAAATCACTCCCGAATTTTTGTATTATGTAATTTCTTCAGAAAAATTTTTCTTATATGATGTACAAAATTCAAGGGGAGTTAAAATGCCGAGAGGCGATAAGGATGTGGTTATGAAGTATAAGCTGCCTGTACCTCCTCTGGAGGTACAATGTGAAATAGTTCATATTTTGGACTCGTTCACGTTACTTATAGCCGAGCTTACAGCCGAGCTTACAGCCGAGCTTACAGCTCGGAAGAAACAGTATGAATTTTACAGAGATAAAGTACTTTCTCATGATGGAATTTATCCAATGAAGCCGCTTGCTGAGTTGGGAAAGTGGTCTGGTGGAAAAACGCCATCTATGTCAGAAAAGAGTTTTTGGGATCAAGGCACAATCCCTTGGATTTCATCAAAAGACATGAAATCGTCAACATTAGAAGATACACAGGACCACATTACAGAAAAGGCAGTAAAAGAAGCATCTATGACAGTATATCCGGCAAATAGTATTGCCGTGGTAACAAGGTCTGGAATTTTAAAACATACTTTTCCAGTTGCCTATGTACCTTTTGAAACTACCATTAATCAAGATATAAAAATGCTTGTTGTTAATGAAGACATTCTTCCGAGGTACGCTTTTCATGTAATACAGGGAAAAGGAAATGACATTTTGGTAAAAACGAAAAAGCAAGGTGGAACAGTGGATTCTCTGGATTTTCAGAAGGTGCTTGCATATAAGGTACCAGTTCCATCTAAGGATGTACAAAGTAAGTTAGTAGAGGTGCTTGATAACTTCGAGTCAATTTGCACTGACCTGAATATTGGTTTGCCAGCAGAAATCGAAGCACGCCAGAAGCAATATGAATATTATCGTGATTTGCTCTTGACATTTGCTGAAACAGGCAGCACACTCATGACAGACAGACAGACAGACAGACAGACAGACAGACAGACAGACAGACAGACAGAC
>OGPA01002008.1_pt1 | contig 15481 bp, 6 predicted proteins | sample 1552841 | NCBI WGS metagenome assembly OGPA01 (sample SAMEA2579916, study PRJEB22360) | human gut metagenome | reverse complement strand
CTTCTGAGCGAAATTGCTTTCAACTCAAAAGTCCTTCAGTTAGTGCTTCAGCCTAGAAGCGAGAAGACCCGCTTAGAACTCGTAGCGCACACCGGCGTTCAAGTTGTACTTGGTCTTCACGTCTGCGTTAAGACTCGTTTCGAGGTCAACGTAGGCTGCCCAGGCTTTACCTAGCTTCAAGTTCGTCCCGATACCGAGAACGTACCAGGTATCGCCCAGGTCGTCCTTATCGTTCACAGAAATCTTCTGCTCAAGCGTGCTTCCTACGTCGCCCAAGAAGTCATGCAAGACCGAGGCTTTGGCGTAGATGCGACCAGCCTTTTCAGGCGTCTGGTTCCATTCATACGCTGCCACAAGGCCCAAGCGACCCACTAAGCTATCCGCGTTATCTTGACGCACTTCAATACCGTTACGCGTGCGATAGTTGTCGCCCCAGAGGTAGTGGTACGTCAACTGCGCTTGCGGCTCAATCGTGAAGCGTTCAGCTAAGAACGTCTTATTGCCGTATTCCACACCAAGGCTAGCAGCCCAGTTCTTAAATTCACCTTTGTCTCCTAAGCGAGTGGTGAATTCAGAATCTAAGCGACCCACACGACCCACGATATCAATCGTGTGACCGTTTTCACGTAAGCTCGTGGCGTAGAGCGTGAACTCATTGCCGGTTACCTTGCCGCTACCCGCTTCGTAATCGGGTTTGCCCCACGAGTGCGTATAGCCAAGACCGAAGTACCAGTCGCCTTGCTTTTCGATAACCTTTTTGAGGTCATAACCCAACTGCACACTACTCCACTTGCTCGACATGGCGTGTTCGCCCGAGCGCTTCATCTTGCGATTCGTGACGCGAGCCCACGCCCCGTCGTCCATCGTGCCGTAGTGAAGTTCACCTAAGCGTTTGAGAAGCGTATCGTTGTCTCGCCAAAGAGCCAATGCAGCACTATGCGCAACACCTGGGACAAAGGCGTTGTCGTTTGGCACGTCCTTGGTGTTTTCTTTGTCTAACGTCAAGAACCAGTTGTCAAACCCGTTAAAGCGCGTTTCCGTTTCATCGGTTTCTTTGCCGAGCTTATAGGACACCATCGAGTCGTAGAGCTTATCTTTGTTCACAACAAAGGTGCTACCTTCCACTGTGAAGGTGGCGCTATCCGCTGGCACCGTCGCAAAGTAGAGCTTATCACCTGCGGCGAGCGTCACATCGCTCTCAGGCGTTGCAACGACTTTGTGTTCGCCTGAAGCTTCAGAGGTCACCATGAGATAATCACTACCCTTACCTTCACGATAAGTTGCCACATCGTTGTCGAGGTGCTTCATATCGAGAAGGAAGGTGCCACTGCCTTCTAAGGTCATCACGGTCAAAGAACGGGCGTCTTTGGCAAGCGAAACCGTAGAAGTAGAATCAACAGAAAGCGAGTCTGGTTCACTATCAGTCGTCACATTCCAGGTAGAATCCGTGAGTTTCACTTCTCCACCAAGCGCGCTACCTGTCCACTTAGAGGCGTCAAGCGAAACTGTTGTCTTGCCAGACTCGTGCTTTACGTTGCCCTCCCAAGTAGAGTTATTCTTGATGACAGCGGTGATTTCGCTCGTATCTGTCGTGATGGCATCATCCGCTACCGAACCATCACCAACCTGCAAATCGCCCTTAAAGGTCGATTTTTCACCTGCCATCGTGAATTGTGTCTTGCCGCCCGTCTGAGCGATAAGGTTGCCCGTCACGCTTGCATTGGCACCCGACAAGTCGATAATTGTGGAGGCGTTTTGTGTTGTGCGAGAAAGATATTCCGCATCAGCAGAGGAATTGGAAAGCGTGAACTTTTCGCCCGTCGACGTGATCTTGATTTCAGAGCCTTCGACGATAGCTTTCATGGCGCCATCGATGTACTGCTCGGCCCCGTTAAAGTTAAGCGTTACTTTGCCGAAACTATCTTCAGTTGGGGCTTTCCCCTCTTCACAGTTGCAGTCTGTGGGATCTGTTCCTAAGCGACCCGCTGAAATCGCGTTAGCATCGCCATGCTTGAGGAAAGAACCTTTCCCGTCGAGATTAGCTAAGATTTCACCTTTGCCTTCTGCGCTTAAGCGCCCCGTTAACTGAACAGTGCCCTTTTTCGCGCCATCACCATTGATGGAAATTCTTCCATCGCTCGAGACAAATGCCGCATTAGCATCGCCCTTAATGGAAATATTTTCTGCTGAAAGATTGATGGTGAAGTGCCCCTCTGAGGCGCTCGAGCCCTTGGAAGTTGCCCCTAAGCCATTGTGCTTGGATTCAAGAATAATGGTTCCAGCGCTCGCGTTAATGCCCACACCGATCCCATCATAGAAGGCGCAGTTGTTGGCCATCGCATCGTAGAGTGATTTGATGGTAATAGTGCTGCCCTCTTCACCTTTGAGCGTCACCCCTCCACCGTTTTCTACGATCCCGTAAGCGGTGGTTAAATTGCTTGTGTCGTAGGCCTTATCCATCCCCGCTTCTGCGGTAAATTCTTTAAAGCCTTCAATTAAAACGACACCGCTACTTTCCGTATAAATAGAGTCACCAGCGGTTTTAAACGAGATTTTTTTCGGCTTTGAGATGGGTGTTTGAATCCCCACCTAGTTTGCTACCCACGATACCGCGTGAGGTCCATGCTCCGGTCCAAAGATCAACCTTTCCACCACTAAGGTGGAGGAAATTTGTATCAACGCTAATGGTTTTTGCAGTGATGCTTGTCGCGCGGATTGCCCCACCGTCGGGGCGACCATTGTCTGCGGTCCAATTTAATTTGAGGTGACGGTCTGCGTGATCATAGCTAGGAAGGTCAACATCCCTGCGATAGGCTGGAGTACTGGGGTCAGCAACCATTGTGTTGGTGTAGATGTCATAGACTTCACCATCAATGGTTTCTTGGGTGTAGGAACTAGCGTAGCTTGCTCCTCCAAACGACGCCATCAAAACGATAGCGGCAGTAGCTTCGAGGGCTAATCGAGATTTTTTAAAAAGCTTTTTTCTCATGAGAGTGGTCAGAGATCTTTTCTGCGCTGAAGAAAAAATGAGGAGAAAGCTAGTCAGTACGAGAAAAGGTCAGTGAAGGTCAGAAGTGGATGCAATCCCCCGCGGGGATAATACACCTAATAGGCTCAAAATGTAACTTTTTTAAGGGTTAAACCTATTTTTTCCTAATGTCAAAGGCCTCGCAGGAAAGTCTTTTTTTCTTACTCGGATTTTCCCAAAAAAAGTATTTTTGTTCTGACATCGTTGCTACCTAGGTTCTCTCCTAAAAAGAAAAAGTCCAAGTACGAAGTGAAGTACTCAGACTTTTCTGACCATCTTTATCGGTAGCGTTTTCCCGCCATCACCTCACGCAGTCGGTCCACAAGACCGCTCGTGCGCTCAATAGAGGTCGCCATTGCTTGGGCGAGCACCTCTTCAGTGCCAAAGAGATGCACCAGGCCTTTAGTGCGCGTCACACCTGTGTAAAGGAGTTCTCGGGAAGCGAGTCCTTTAACGTTGGCGTTTGGCAAAAAGACCCCAATTTCTTCAAAGTCAGAGCCTTGTGACTGGTGAATCGTGATTGCAAAGGCGGTTTCGTGTTTGGGGAGCATCACGGGGCGCAAACGACGACTCCCGTCCATAAAGTCGGCCACCCATTGATTGGTGGGACGCCCATGTTCGTCAAGCGCAGGTAAAACTACAGCTACGTCCCCGTTGTAAACACCGAGACGATCGTTATTCTGACGTACGATTAAAAGACGTCCTAAGAATTCACGGTAGCGTGTTTCATCGTCAATCACGATGCCGCCCTCTTCATCCATGGGGCGATTGTTTTCATAGAGCCCTTCTAGGCTTAACGCTTCCAGGATGCGCTTTGTGAAGTAGTCGTTTATCGCTGCCACACTGTGTGCACCTTCTCGCTGCGCGGCAAGCGCTCGAGTGTGAGAGACTTCACGCACAAATGCGCTGTAGTGCTGCTGGTAGTCTTCTTTACTCTGCGCTTTAAGGAGCGGCAAAAGGGCTGCCCAATAGCGCTCAAAGTAGGCATCCATCCAGCGTTTTTCTTCTGGACTCAACCCAAAATAGCAAAAGTCTCGCCGAGCAGCCTCATCGGGTAACTCTTCCAGCGTCTGCGGGGTTTTGTGCCAATAGGCTTCATAACCCATCTCATCGCGCGCCCCATCCTTCAAAAACTCTAAAAGCTCACGAGTGCTCTCGGTGGGGCTCTTTTCTCCTTCTTGATTAATGAGTTTGGCGACCTTATCAATCACCCCATCCTCACGGAAACGGTGGCTTGTGCTAAGAAGCGAGACTACCTCTGCGAGTGGCCCTGTGGCGTCCGAGATATCCGCAAAAACGGAGCCCGGTCCCACGGCTTCAAGCTGATGCTTGTCGCCCAGAATAATAATGCGCGTCTCAGGCGCCACCGCTCTCATTAAGCGTGTCGCTAAATGCGCATCCATCATGGAGGCTTCGTCAATCACGAGCACTTCGCAGTCAAGCGGCGACTCTGCACTCGGGCGCGCCCCACCCGTTGTCGGGGAAAGAAGCCATTTGTGCAGGGTGCGCTCAAAAATTCTGACGCGCTCAGGGTTTTGCAGGTTGGCGAGCTTCTCGCCGAGCTGACTACTTAAAAGCGCTTCTAAGGATTCACGTAGGCGACCCGTGGCCTTCCCTGTGGGCGCGGCTAAGAAAAAGCGAAGCGGTGTGCCCCTTCCAAGGAAAAGCGTCGCTAAGAGACTCAACAGCACCCCTACCGTACGCGTCTTCCCGGTGCCTGGTCCCCCACTGATAATGGCGAGCCCTTTCTGAAGCGAGCGACAAATAGCGGCTTGCTGCCCCAGCCTCCTGGGTGAATTGGTAAACGAAGGCGAGTTGCTCTTCACTCAAAGGGAAAGTTTTCTCCGCATGGTCAACGAGCGCTTGCGCCAGACGCACTTCATCGTCAAAAAGTCGCGTGAGGTAGAGGCGAGACTCCTCTGGCGCATCTTTCTTTTCTTCCCAAACAAAGGGCGCAGGGCTTTCAAAGGGCGCCTCTTTGCGACCTCGTCCAGCGTGCGCTTCTCGGTGCGCGTGATAGTCTTCTGTGCTCATCAAAATATTGAGCGTTTGGAGTTCCTGAAGGCGAGCTTCCCAGTCTGCCCCTGCTCCTTCGCTCTCAAGAAGCAAAAGCGAGAGGTCGGCGCATCGCATCGAAACGCTCCCCTCTTTCTCAGAGTCTTTCAGCTGTAGCGCAATCGCATCGAGTGTACGCTTGGCGCTCTCGGTGAGTGGCTTTTGACGTGAGAAAAGTCTCCCCAAGGTGCGCCCTAAGGTTGAGCGCCAGAGAAAATCGTCTGGTGCTGCGGGAGCGACCTGAAGAGCTGTGTCAAGCACCTCGTCCACTTCCATTTGCGTCTTTTCTACGACGGGTTTGGCTAGACGAGAGGTGGCCTCACTCTTTAAAGGCGCCTCCTTCTTGGAAAGCGGCTCTTTTCCTCGAGCTTTCTTTTCCTCTTCTTTCCCGATCGGGAAAGTTTCCTCAAAAGAGACGCCTTCCTCAACGTAGTCCCAAGACTCGTTGGAATCCTCTGCGAGGAGCTCTTCTCCTGCCTCTGAAATCACCTCGTCCCAGAGCTCTTCCGCCATCTCCATCATTTCGGGCGCGGCTGTCTCTGAGGCGCTTTCGCTAAAGAAAGCCTCATCAAATTCCACCTCTTCGCAAGGGAGTTCATCTGGCGTGCTGTCTTTTTGAGGAGACGTTGCCTCTTTAGAGGCTTCTTTCACCTCTTTCTGGCTTTCTTTCTGAAGTTCTTCCTGAGTTTCTTCTAGCCCCGCAAAAAGCCCACCCAGGGCGAGATCCTCGGGCGAAGGCGCTTGATTCTCTTTCTTTTTAGCCATGTTCTCTTCCTTCCTCTTCGCGCTTAGCCAGTTGAGTCCGAATGTCGGCAATCTTTGTGAGTGCTTTCTTCAGGGGTAGCTCTCCACGCAGATAATCATCCAGCACCCCCAGATAGTGTGGGTACGTCGTATCGCGCACCACGCCTCCAGCGAGCCCCGAGGCTTGGAGATGCTCTTTGCTCACCCCGCGCAAGAATACGTAGAGTGCGCCGCCAATCATCTCGTCGTTAAAGTGCTTGCCCATACGCGCCTTCATTAAGCGTCGTAGTGCCACGGAATAGATCAAGTACTGAAGACGATAGCGGTGCTTCGTCATTTCTTCGTCTAGCACCTCTTCGGTGAAATCGGTCTTCAGCGCCGCACCACACACATTACTCTTCCAGTCGAGAATCCAGTAGCGCCCCTCAAACTCGAAAATCAAGTCGATAAAGCCCTGCAAGAACCCAGAGAGCGCTTCGCTTGAGAGGTGCTGCAGTGCATATTCCTGCCCCATCGCGCAGAGGATTTCTTTGAGGCCCTCCATCGTCACCGTTGGCGCCGTCTCAATTAAGAAGTACGTCTCCGCACTGCGTGCACCCTCTGGCAGATCCTTCAAGACTAGCCCTGGGAGCATCGGTGTGGAGAGCACATGATGAATCATCTCTGAGGCGGCGCGCAAAGCTTCTTCTTTCACTTCTGGGGCGAGCGTCAGATAGCTTTCAATCGTCTCACGAGCGAGCGCTTGACGAGAAGCTTCTGCTTCAGGAGTATCCGCCCCGTGAAGCGCAAAGTCCGCCTTTTCAAACATCTTATGCAAGCATTCACCTGGTTTTGCGCCACGCGGGAAAGCGCGGATTTCATCGTCAACGAGCGCCTCCTCTTGCGGCACTTTCTTCCCTGAAGCCAGTGCCGCTGGAAGGTACTTCGGGTAGGAACCAGGTTCCTGCACCAAGCGACTTAACCCCGTAAAACTCCACGTGCGCCATTCGCGCTCAATCGCGCTTGCCCGGGTGGGCGCGAGCGCCATCTGAGAGGCTGCCTTATTGCCCTGAGGGCTAATGCGTGTGAGCTTAGGAAGGCTATCGGCATCAACCCATTCGATAGACTTCGCTGGCGCATTGGCTATCCAGAGGTTGACCGCCTCTTGCATCGTCGTTTCATTGGCATCAGGGAAGCCTTCTTTTGTTTTTAGCATTTGCCAGAAAGCGGTTTTGCCTACCGAGCCAAACCACTCATCGGGCTTTTTATCGGACTTTTTGCGAATATGCCAAGAGAGCACAACCTGCGAGCGTGCACGGGTGAGCGCCACGTAGATTAAGCGCGCCATCTCTTCTAAGTTTTCGACCACTTTTTCGCCTTTTGCCCGTGCCAACTCTGGGTAAGCTAAACGCAGCACACGCTCTTCCCCTCCAGCACTCTTGCGAATATCGCGCACCCCTAGCCCTGTGTCGGCCTTATCTTGCCAATTGCCAATTTGATGAATAAAGACAATCGGGAACTCCAGCCCTTTGGAAGAGTGCACCGTCATGAGGCGCACGAATCCACGATTGGCGACCAAGCGCGGCGCTCTATCGTCGCGCTCTTCTTGCATCATCGCTTCAAAGCGCTCCATTAAGCCTGAGGGCGTTTTATAGTGTTGCCCATTGGCGTGAAGGAGTTCAATTAAGTGCGCATAGTTCGTTAAAACCTCTTCCCCATCTAGGGTGGGAAGAAGCCTCGCCACAGTATGGTTTGCTTCAAAAAGCGACTTAAAGGCAGCCGCTACGCCTACGTTTGTCCAAAGGCGACGCGCTTCTAAAAAGAGCGAGCGCAGTTCACTTTTTTTCGTCTCACTCATCTCGCCGATCTCATTTGCGCTAAAGCCAAATAGACGCGTGGCGAGTGCTAAACGCTGAGGGCCATCGTCCCCCGCCTTTTCAATGGCGCGAAGTACGTAGCGAATTTCGGTGGCTTCGGGCGTTGCACAAATATCGTCCTTGCGCTCAATCTGCGTTCTCACGCCTCGCTCCGTTAAAGCGCGGCGCATGGTTTCCAAGGCTTCATTTGAGCGCGCAAGGACCGCAATGTCGCCTGGCTCCACTGGGCGAATCGAAAGCGCTTGGTATTCTGGGGGAAGTGCCACCTCCGGAGTCTCAGCCTCGCTACTCGCGCACTTAATCCAAAGGCGCTTTTGCACTCCCTCTTCAATCACTTCCAGTAAGTGGTTGATCAAATCTTCGGTCATCAAGTCCGCCGTGCGCCCAATGGGTTTGATACTCCCTAAGAGTTCAACGACTGGCGCGGGCGACCAAACCCCCTCTTTAAGCTTAAAGAGTTCTGCCCCATGACGGTTTGGTGTCACGGCCTGATAGGTAAGGTCCGGATTGATGAAAGCGGACCCTGCCCCAGCCCCCGCGCTCTGCGGCAAGAAAAAGGCATTAAGTGCCTCCACCATGTTTTCGCTTGAGCGGAAATTGGTGGTAAGCGCTGCTAGGGAGTCACTGTGTAGACGTTTTTTAAGCGACAAATAAACGAGCAAATCCGCCCCACGGAAGCGATAAATCGCCTGCTTAGGGTCTCCCACAAAAAAGAGCGAGGGAATAAGGAGCTCGCGCGCGCCCTCGTTGCCCTTAGGCGCTAAGTCTCGTGCGGTTAAAGCATCCGCTTTTTCTTTGGGCCCAAAGAAGAGTCGATCCACAATGTCAAGCTGCAGCGCATCCGTATCTTGAAATTCGTCAATTAAAACCGCTTGATAGTCTTCTCGCACACCGCGCGCAAAGTCAATGCTTTCCTCTAATGCTCCACCTTTGTAGCCCGTTTTACGAAGCGCCTCCCAGGTGGACAAAATCATATCGTCGTAGGTGTAGACACCACGATCGGCTTTAATCGCTTTGAGTTTGGCAGGAGCCTCTTTCACAAAGCGGCGCAAAAGCTTATCTTCGGGGGTATTCAGTGCATTTTCAAAGACACGAGGTACGAGCTCCTCGGGGTTACTCACGAGGAGCTTTAAAAGCGCAGTGAAGCTTGAGAGCGAGACGGGCTGTCCATCTTTAAAGAAGATTTCCCCGTTGCTACCTTTTTTCACTTCTTCGTGAATTTCTTCTAAGAAAAAGTCTTCGGCAACTTGTTCGGCAAGAGAGCGCGAATCAGTCATCAAGTCCCCATTCACCACGGTCCCCGCCGAAAACGCTCTGTCGCCCAACACCTTGTGGCAGAAACTATGAATCGTCAGAATGTTTGCACGATCTAGAAGCGCGAGAGAGCGCTCCACGCGCTTGAGAATTAAGGATTCCTCTCCAATCTGAGGATTTCCTTTCCAAAGCGCAATCTGATCAAGAAGGAGTTTATCCTCACCAGCGCGCGCTTTTTCGTCCAACAAAAGTAGCATTCTCACCGCACGAAGGTGCTCTTCAATGCGGTGCTTGAGTTCAGCCGTGGCCGCCACCGTGAAGGTCATCACGAGGATTTTATCGACCGGGATGTTTTCTTCAACGATTAAGCGCAGCACGAGGTGCTTAATGGAAAAGGTTTTCCCCGTCCCGGCAGAAGCTTCCACGAGCGTCACTTGCTTGAGCGGCGCGCGCTTTACATCAAAAACGTTGGGTGTCTGTCCGCTCATTTTGCGCCTCCCAGCTGTCCTCTTTGCGTTTTGAGCACACTCCACCAGGCGCGCCAAAGCTCCTTGAAGCGCTCTTCTTCAAAGGGGGCCATCAAGTTTTCCCCAGCCTCAAGGCGCTTAGAAGTGCTGTGGCGTTTCGATTTCATCGCGCCACCAAAAAGAAGTGCCAAGCCCTGATTGTCTTTTTCTTCAGTCAGCACGTCCGTCGGATTCGCGCAAGCCGCTAAAAAGACTTTAACCGCCTCTTCTAAGAGATTTACGCAAAGCGCGCTCGGAATCGGAAGCGCAGAGAGCGTTTCCACATAGGGGAGCTTCTTGTTCTTCTCTTTTTTAAGCATCACGCCATAGAAGGCGACCGCCTCTTCTTTGCTCTTTGCGAGTGCATTGGCAAAGACCCAAGTAAGCGCCATCGTTTGTCCATAGTGTGAGCTGGGGCTCAAGGTGGTCAAAATTCTTCCCTTATGCACTCCCGCCTCCCCTTGGGTAACTTCCCCCTCAAAGAGCGACTTCAACGTGCCCGTTAGCACAACGCGACCGCCAAAGAGCGGCAAGCGATGCGCCTCATCAGGAAGGCGTGTCCACGCCTGCGTATCGGCTTCAAAGCGATTACGCGCATCAATGGCTAGCGCAAAAGGACTTCTTTCAAGCCAAACGCGTGCCGCACGAGCCCCCGCCGTGGGGTCCTCGGCGCGACGCTTGGCAATGGAATCCACAGACTCTTCAGCCTTTAAATCCTCTAAGAAATTCGATTTCTTTTGCCAGCCTTCAAGGCCAGAAATTTGAGGCCACACACTTTCTTCTCGACTTGAGGGATCTCGCGGCGGGAAAAAGCTCGCCGCATTGGCAATCCATTTTTCTGGCGCTTTCACAAAGCTCGCTAACACAGAAAGTGGCAACTCAATCGCTGGGTTTTTCTCGTTTTCAATTGTCCAGCCGGGTTCTGCGCCTTGTACTGGGGAGAGCGCAGAGGCAATTACAGCGGAGCGCCCCGAGGCCACACTTCCCTTTTCCACCTCTTCTCGCGCGCGAAGCGCTTCCGCATCGTGCGAGAGCCAAAGCGCATCAGAGGGGAGAAAATTCTCAAGACTATAGGTATTTAAGGGCAAAAGCTCCGTTAGGCGGTGCACTTCTTCTTCGCGCACGCTCTCTTCTGGCACAAGCGAAAGCAACCAATCACGAAGCTCTTGCACCACAATACTGGGTTGCATCACTTCGGCTTCGGAGAGTTTGCTCGACGTGACATAAGTCACAATCAGCTGATCTCTTGCTGCCAAAATCCAATCAAGGAAAAGACTACGACGATCGCGTCTCGAGTCTCTATCGCCTCGACGTGGTGCAAAGCGCATTAAGTCGAATTCTTCTCGCTGCATCGTGCCTGGGAACCCACAGTCTGCATCAAGTCCCACAATAAAGACAACGCGATATGGGAGCCCTCGCAGCGCCTCCATCGAGCTAATCGTCACTTCTGCGTTAGGGCCAGGACGCCCGCCCGAGACTTCGAGTTTGCCGAGCAGCGCATGCATAAAAAGCGCAAAGGAAAGCGTAATCCCTTCGCGTCGCTCTTCTTCGGTTTCACCAGCAAGTGACAATTCACGAAGGTGTTCTTTCAAGAGGGCTTTCACGCCGCTCATCTCTTCTGGAGAGGCAAAAAACGCATGAATCGCTCTCATCAACCACTGCGCCCAATAGGCAGCGGGACGTTCAACGAGCGTTTCTTTTCGGAAGTCTTCTAGCGTCAAGGCAATCGACTGGAGCGTCTCCAGAAGATCAGCCCTATCGTGCACACTTCGGTACGCTTCAAACTCATCCCCATGGCGAGGAAGCACACCTGCGCGTGGCAGCCCTTCATCGTTGGGGAGCGCATAGCCCAAAGTCAAGCGCTCTACTGCGCTCAGGAGATTCATTTCCGCATCAAACGCAAAAACCTGTGGGTCCCAGGTACGCAAGTGCTCTTCCGAGAGCCCTTCGCGATACCCTGCCGCTTCTAACCAATCGCCCAAAAGCCCCAACTCTTCGGTAGTAAGCGAAAAGCGCTTGGCAATGGGTGGGAGCGCGAGCCAAGCTTCTAGGGTTTCGCGCGCGGCTCTCGTATTCATCAGCGCACTTAAGCCCGCAATCGCTTCTGCAAGCTCTTCTGTGGCAATAGGCGCCACGCCCGTTAAGCGCCATGGGAAGCGGCGCTCAAAAGGAATCGAGCCAAACACTTTGTCAATTAAAGGGGCAGCGGCGGTGACGTCTGGCGTTGCCACCAAAATGTCGGAAGGCTTAAGCATTTTGTCTTTTGCAAAAAGCGTTTCAATGGCATCGGCCACTGCTTCCCATTGACGGGTTTCGTTCGGGGCATTCCAAAAGAGAATCGATTGGTCTTCTGCGTCTTTAAGCCGCCCATTGGGGAGCAAAATTTCGTCCACTCGGTTATTGAGCAAACTATCTTGAACGCGCGAGAGAAGCGTCTCTCCGTGGCGTTCAATAAAGTAGCTCTCACGATCGCTTTCCATATCCGCATCAAGCGTCAAGCGTTGCGCCATATGCTGAAAGCGCGCAATATCCCAAGTGATTTGCTTTTCGGGTGGCGGTGCACCATCTTCTGCCGTACGCGCATCAAGCAGTGCCACTTCATCCGTTTCTGTCGTAAATTGCCAGAGACGGTCAATATTGGCGCGTATGGCGCCCGCATCGGCTGAAAGAAGCGGATGAATGTTGGAAGAGCTGATACTACTAAACGCATCCCCTTCGCCCTCAGCATCGCTCTCAGCTTCTGCGGCATCGTCCGTGGCGATTTTGGCGGCGCTCGCGCTATCAAACCAGTATGCGCTAGAAGGGTTCAACATATAAAACCAAATATCTCGTCCAGAGAGCGCCAGTGCTTTAAAAACGGGAAGCATCAGGGGCGGGAGCACAAAAGGCATGAAGACGTGCAGTGTCTGGGGGAGCTTAATGCGACGGTCTTCATCAAGGAGGACCTCCGTGAGCGCCGCGTCTTCTTGCGATTCGGCGAGTCGCTTGAGGTTTCCCACGAAGTTTTCTAAGAATTGCAACCCTTTCCAGCGAGGATTCTCAGCCAAGCGCACCCAAAGGTCACGTTGCCAGTCGTAGTCGGGAGAGGTTTTAAGCGCTACCTCTTCAACGAGCCAAATCTCTTTTTCGCCCAAAATGTCGCTCGAGACATTGAGCCAGCGGAAAATCCAGTCCGCACGGTAACTCGCATAAACGACAAAAAGTGCCGCCAGGCGGCGCGCGAATTGATAAATGGCCTCGTCGTTTTTCCCGTCTAAGAAATAAGCTAAGCGCTCGTACCCCGTTTGCGCACGAAAGCTCTCAGGGCCCCCTTCACGCAAAATGCGCCAAATCATCCACTCAGCTTCGTTCCCCACAACGTTAGCTAAAGGGGCTTTCGCGAAAAAGCCCATCCACTCGCCTGGGTTCACAAATTCCCACCCTGCACAAATGCCGTGGCGTTTGGCAATTGCGCGCGAGAGGTCTGTCGCCACTGCCCCTGTAGGGACCAAAATGGGGACATGGTCAAAAAGGCCCAACCCCTTGCCCTCTTCCTTCATCGCGTCCAAATTGTGTAGCAAAATTAAGCGCAACACTTCATAGGCATTGCTGTAGACGGTATGAATCATGAGCGGGCGATTCCTCTAGCTAGTGGTCCGAAAATTAGATAGGCACTCCTCTCATTTTGCCATTAAGCCTAAGAGTTTGCAGTGCGTTTTTTGAGTGTATCACTAATTGATCTCACTCGTGGGGCTTTTCGCCTTTTTCTCGCTTTTCTCTTCATCCATTCTCTTTTTCTAGGCAACAAAAAGGCCGCTCGAATCACACAGATTCTGAGCAGCCTCTTTGCCGACGTTTCTTCTTTTTTCTTGTTAGTAGATTTCCGAGTGGAAGCCTTCTTCCGTGTCACGCAGTGCCTTCCAGGACTTAAAGAGCGAGCGGGTCATCTTCGGATTGGCACACACCGCCATCGTGGCGAATTCCTTCGTGATGACGTCTTCGCCCTTCAAGTGGGCTTTCTTCACGCCAGACTCGTAAATTTCAAAGGCAATGCCAAGTTTGGCGGCCTGCTCACGAACGAGTTCAACGCCACCCTCTTCACTCATCGTACGCACAGACCAGATGAGCTTAATCGGGGGGAGCTTTTTGCCTTCCGCGACCGCTTTTTCAGCCAATTCCATCCAAGCGATAAAGGGCGCAATCCCCACGCCGCCAGCCACCCAGAGCTGACCCTTTGTGGTGTCTTCAAATTTCGGCAAGAAGGTGCCCCAAGGACCTTCTACAAAAATCTTGTCTCCTGCAACCTTATGCACAACGCTCTGCGTCCAAACGCCCACATTCTTAATCCAGAAAAAGAGTTCGTTTTTGGCGCGATCCACCCCTGCGACCGTAAAGGGATGGGGGTCTTCTTTGTCGCCCGAAAAAGAGAGATAGGCAAACTGACCAGCAATCATCTTCTGCGCCATCTCGCTTTTCACTGTCAAGCGAATGAGCGAATGATTGACTTCGACTTTCTCAACCACAGCCTCTTCACGTATATCCACCCCGATACGACGGCGCAAGATGCGAATCGCAGCCCAAAGCCCGATGATCGTGATGATCAAGTTGATCCAGCCCAAGGGCATGATCATTTCCGTTTCTTTAAAGAGTCGCGTACAATGGAGCGCCAGGACCACATAGATCCAAGCCCACATACGGTGCACACGCTCCCACGCGTCCCACTGCATCTTGCCCTGACCAAAACGCATATCACGCCAGACAATGGAGAGCATGTATAGCGAGGCGAAAATCCCCAGAAGCGCTCCCACCGGATGCGAAATAATCCAGATCTTTTGCCAGAGCGTATCCATCACGTGGCCGCCTTCCATCATCGAGACTTGCTCAAGGGGCAAGAACATCGTGAAGATGGGCGAGAGGAAATGCATCATCGCAAAAGCAAACATCGCCCAGCCCAAGGACTTATGGTGTCCCATGAGTTTATCGAGCGGTTCGCCAAAAAAGCTTTCGAGCCAGCGCGGGCGCGCGGCGATAATGATGCACTCGGCCATCAGGGTCCAGGAGACCACGCCAGTGATGACGAACACTTGGTGCAGCGTTTCGCGCGAATTCCAAGCAAAAGGAAAAACATAAATCCCTACGAGGTAGGCCAGCGCGAGAACGGTAAAGAGGATCAAATTAAAGCGAAACATAGTGAGTCAGGAATCAAAACTCAGTCTAAGAGAGAGGTTGCAATCATTGCGCACTAATTAGACAAAGTTTACGTTATCGCACGCTTAAGAAAAAGGAGAGCCCCCCCTACTTCCCCAGGGAGCACCCCCATTTGGGAGAGGCGAATACCTCTCCTCTCGGCGAGAAAAATTAAGAAAATCGCTTTTTAGGCATCCCAGAACGCTTCCACGATTTCGACAACGCGCGAAACCTCTTCGGCTTTGACTTCTCCAGCGAGGGCATTTTGTAGGCCCATCAGAAGAAGCATATTGGGCCAAGGTACAGTGCGTTTTACGCCAGCTGTCAGAATCGTCGCTTTAAAGTCCGGGTGAATCGCGCCTAAGCTTTGCGCCGTGCGCTCATCGACAAAGGCGAAATTGGCGACTTTTTCAAGCACCGCATGACGCACTCGACCTTCGACTTCGACTAAGTCTCGCGTGAGCCAAGCTTCGAGCACCCCATCGTTGAGAGCGGCTGGCAAAGTGCGCTTACGGGTACTTTCTCGCATAAAGGAAACGACCTTTTGAGCGAGCTTCTTTAGGTCACTTAAGCGTCGCGCGAGTTTAGCATTACCGCGCTTTTCAGCTGCCGATTTTTCACTCACGAGCACTTTTTCTAATCGTGCGATTAAGTTGTCAGGGGCGGTCATGAGCGCTCGGTAGAGCACACATTCCCGAGCACGCAAAATGCGTTTACGGCACTCCTCGCTACTCACCTCTTTGCGACGTGCCCAGCTCTCAAGCGTATGCCAGAGTTTGCCTGCCTTTTCGGGCGTAAAGTACGTTCCCGCTTCCATCATTTGGAGCGCGAGCGGTGCGTCGCTTGCATCAGCGAGCTGCAGCCACCCATCC
>OGPA01002000.1_pt1 | contig 15520 bp, 8 predicted proteins | sample 1552841 | NCBI WGS metagenome assembly OGPA01 (sample SAMEA2579916, study PRJEB22360) | human gut metagenome | reverse complement strand
GCAGCCGCCGGAGCGGTGCTTGAGCCGTAAGGCGGGAATTGTGCGGTGTTGCCTTCACTTTTCCCTGTCGTTACGCGGTCTGCATTCCTGTTTTTGCCCACAAACTGCCCTTGTTCACGCAAAGTTTACCGGAATTTCCAGCTATTTCATGCCTTGTTCATCCGCAGTTCATTTTTATTCTTCATGATAGAATCTATCGGGGGCCCCTATTACCGCCCCCAACTGGAGGAATTGTTATGCACGAAACCCAACAGCCGCGCGACCCCAAAAAGACGACCGGCATTGTATATGCCGTGATCCTTGTGGTGTTGCTGCTGCTCAATTTCTGGGCCTTCCCCGCCATGATGAAAGGCCAGGTCAAACAGGTCGATTACGGCACCTTCCTGAACATGCTCGAAGGCGGCGAGCTGAGCACCGTTGAAATTCAGGATCAGCAGATCTATTTTGTGGACAAAAACGATACCACCTACTGCACCAACTCCATTGCGCAGGACCTGCAGCTGGTCAACCGGTTGGAAAGCGCCGGCGTTTCCTTTGGCAAGGTGTACAACCAGACCACCTGGGTGGATACCCTGCTGGGCTGGGTCATCTCGCTGCTGCCCATGATCATCCTGATCGTCTGGTTCAACCGCATGATGCGCAAGCGGGTCGGTGAAATGACCGGCGGCGCCAACAGCATGATTTTTGGCGGCGGCAAATCCGGTGCCAAACAGTATGTCGTTGAGGATGGCAAGTCCATCAAATTTGCCGATGTTGCCGGTGAGGACGAAGCCAAAGAGAGCCTGCAGGAAATCGTTGACTTCCTGCATAACCCCAAGCGTTACGAGGATATCGGTGCCAAAATGCCCAAGGGCGTTCTGCTTGTCGGCCCCCCGGGCACCGGTAAAACCCTGCTGGCCCGCGCTGTTGCCGGCGAAGCCGGTGTTCCCTTCTTCTCCATTGCGGGTTCTGAATTTGTCGAGATGTTCGTCGGCATGGGCGCTTCCAAGGTGCGTGACCTCTTCAAACAGGCCAACGAAAAAGCCCCCTGCATTATCTTTATTGATGAGATCGATACCATCGGCAAAAAGCGTGACGGTGCTTCCGGTATGGGCGGCAACGATGAACGCGAGCAGACCCTGAACCAGCTGCTGACCGAAATGGACGGGTTTGACGCCGCCAAGGGTGTTATCATTCTGGCCGCCACCAACCGTCCTGAATCCCTTGACCCCGCTTTGACCCGCCCCGGCCGTTTTGACCGTCGTGTGCCCGTGGAGCTGCCCGACCTGAAAGGCCGCGAAAGCATCCTGCGCCTGCACGCTCAAAAGGTCAAAATCGGCCCCGACTGTGACTTTGCCGTGGTTGCCCGCATGACTCCCGGTGCTTCCGGTGCCGAGCTGGCCAATATCATCAACGAAGCCGCCCTGGGCGCTGTGCGCCACCACCGCATGGCCGTTACCCAGTACGACCTGCAGGAAGCCGTGGATACCATCCTGGCCGGTGCCCAGAAAAAGAATAAGATCCTGAGCGACAAAGAAAAGTGCATCGTGGCCTACCACGAAGTCGGCCATGCCATGGTTGCCGCCCTGCAGAGCCATTCCGCCCCCGTGCAGAAAATCACCATTGTGCCGCGCACTTCCGGCGCGCTGGGTTTCACCATGCAGGTAGAGGACGGCGACCACACCCTGATGACCAAGGAAGAGATCCTGGCCAAAATTGCCACCATGACCGGTGGCCGTGCCGCCGAAGAAGTGGTGTTCAACTCCATCACCACCGGCGCATCCAACGATATCGAGCAGGCCACCAAGATGGCCCGCGCCATGATTACCCGCTACGGCATGACCGACGACTTTGACATGGTTGCCCTGGAAACCGTGAACAACGCCTACCTGGGCGGCGATGCCAGCCTGGCCTGCAGTGAGCGCACAGCCGCCACAGTGGACGATAAGGTCGTGGAAGTCGTCAAGCAGCAGCATGAAAAAGCCAAACAGATGCTGATTGAAAACCGCGGCAAGCTGGACGAGATCGCCAAGTACCTGTACGAGAAAGAAACCATCACCGGCGAAGAGTTCATGCGCATCCTGACCGCTGTTCCCCAGCTGCCCACCGGTGCCGTGGAACAGTAAAGGCAACACCGCTCTGCGCGTTTTCTTTGTAAAATAACGGTGCCCCCGCCCTATGCAGTTCATTTACCGCACGGGCGGGGGTGTTTTGTTGTAATTCCGTAGGGGCGCACACCATGCACCCATCCGTTTTATATCATCACACTACAGTGCTTTCTCACAAAGCACACCATGTAATAGCGCCATTTTATGGCCAGCCGTTACCCATTTGTAGGGGCCGCTGCTCACCTCTTTCCGAAAAACGCAATAAAAATGCTGTCTTTCTCCACATCAGGGAAAGGCAGCATTCTTCTTTATCCGTTCAGATCTTCGCCGTTGCTGGCAATCACATTTTTATACCATCCAAAGGACTTTTTCCTGTACCGTGCCGCCGCCCTGTTCGAGTACCGGGAAAAGCACCAGTGATCCTGCCGGGCTTTATTTTGCCTGTGCGCCCTCTGGGAAGATGATCTTGTTCACAAAGAAAAAGATCACCATGGAAATGCCGCCATTGAGCACGGTGGTGCCAATGTTGTAGATGAAATCCGGCACCAGCAGGCCCGCAACCGCCACCCACACGCAGTTGATGGAGTTGACGATGCAGGTGATCAAGCAGAACGCCACCACATACCAGGCGATCTGCTTGGCCAGGTTGCCCTTGCTGCGGAACACAAAGTTGCGCTGGATGGGAAAGTTTATACATTCTCCCACCACCATGGCAACCATGTAGGCGCAAAAGTACGGCAGACCGCCATGGGCGGAATCATACCCCAGGATGTTCCACTGGAAGGTCTCGCCAAACAGCGTGACCGGGATGCCCGGCCAGCCAAAATCCACCATCGGCAGACCGCTGAACGCCGCCGGCAAAAATTGCAGCAGCAGGTATTTGAACACCGTAACCAGGTTGGATACGATCACAAACAGTCCGCCTTCGCGCACCCACTTGGCTGCGGCGGGGTGTTTTGCCGCAAAATTATTCCATAGCTGCATAAATAGCCCCTCTCTTTCCTCAGCTGTTGCGCAGGCGCTGTTCCAGCTGTGCGTTCAGTACCAGGTTTTTCACGGCTTCTATGATCACCCGCACAAGGCCGATGATCCAGAATCCCTGTAATTCCATCACAATGCCATCCACCATGCCCATGCTGATGGCACCGCTGGTCATTTTGGCCAGGGCACGCAGCGGCATGTTGTACTGGAACAGCACATTCAGGTCCGGCTTGCCGCGCTTGTAGCTGGCGTTCAGCAGTGCGGTAAGCACCAGCCAGATCAGCCAGCCCAGCGGGCTGCGGCTGTGGTTCAGCTCGCCCAGGGTCATGTTGCGGTCAATTTTAACTTTTCCCTGCTGCACCGGGCGGCCCAGCAGGGTGGCCCATTCGTCATCCGGCACGCTCTGCACCTTGCCGCTGGTATAGTGCGGCAGATGCTTGCCCGCATAGGGGTTGGGTGCGCCGGTACCAGCCACTTCCACCACGGCGGTCAGGCGGATGTCCGCACTGGACGCGCCGACCCGCAGCTCATAGCTGCCGCCTTCCACTTCCCAGCTGTCGGTCTTGGTGTTCCAGTAGCGGAATGCCTTGTCATCCAGCAGGATGGTCACGGTCTTGCTTTCGCCGGGCTGCAGCTGCACCTTGGCAAAGCCTTTCAGCTCCTGTGCGGGGCGCAACACTTCTGCCCCGGGTTTTGCCACATACAGCTGCACGATCTCTGCTCCGGCGCGCTTGCCGGTGTTGGTTACGGTCAGGGTCACGCCATTGGACGCGGCCTGCAAATTGCTGTAGGCAAAGCTGGTGTAGCTTAACCCATAGCCAAAGGGGAATGCCACCGGCACACCGGCGGTCTGGTAATAGCGGTAGCCGACATACAGCCCCTCGCGGTACTGCACCATGCGGCCCGGCCCGGCAAAGTTATCCTTGGCGGGGGTATCCGCATAGGCGTTGACCCAGGTTTCGGCCAGCTTGCCGCTGGGGTTCACTTTGCCGGTCAGCACATCCAGCATGGCGCCCGCCCCCGCCTGGCCGCCCAGCGCACCATACACCAGGGTACGGCAGTGTTTGAGCCACGGGGTTTCCAGCGAAGCCCCTGCGCTGAGCACCACAACGGTGTTGGGGTTGGCCTGCTGCACGGCCTTTAACAGTTCGATCTGGTTGTCCGCAAGGCGCATATCGCCGCGGTCCAGACCCTCACTTTCCTTGATTTCATCCAGCCCCAGGCAGAGCAGCACCACTTCGGCCTTTTGGGCCAGGGCTACAGCCTCGGCCTGTTTGGCAGCATCCGGTTTGCCCTGGCGGTCAAAGCCGGGGGCAAAGCCCACGCTGGCCAGGCCGCTCTCCTTCAGGCAGTCCAAAAAGGTATCCACCTTGATGGAGTTGACCGCGCTGGAGCCAGCGCCCTGGTACCGCGGTGTCTGGGCAAAGTCGCCGATCACGGCAACTTTTGCGCCCTCGGCCAGCGGCAGCAGGTCGTTCTCGTTTTTCAGCAGCACAATGCTTTCGGCCGCGGCGCGGCGGGCCAGGGCGTGGTGAGCGTCCGCATCAAAGGTGCGGCTGTGGGACTGCACGGCGGCATGGGTATCAAACACCAGGGTCAGCAGCTCGTCCAGCCGGGCGTCCACATCGGCTTCGGTAATTTTGCCGCTCTGCACAGCCTGCATCAGCTCGCGCACCGCGTCCCCGCCGGGGGCGGGCATTTCCAGCGTGGAGCCGTTCTGCACGCCCAGGGCATGGTCATTGCTGCCGCCCCAGTCCGTTACCACAGCGCCGTCAAAGCCCCACTCCCCGCGCAGGATGTCCATTAACAGGTGGCGGTTCTCGTTGGCGTAAGTTCCGTTGATGAGGTTATAGCTGCTCATGATGGTCTTGGGCTTTGCTTCCTTGACCACGATCTCAAACCCGGTCAGGTACAGTTCCCGCAAAGTGCGTTCATCCACCACGGAATCCGACGCCATGCGGCGCAGCTCCTGGCTGTTGACGGCAAAGTGCTTGGGGCAGGCGGAGATGCCGTTGGACTGGATGCCCCGCACATAGCCCGCTGCCATTTTGCCAGAAAGATACGGATCCTCGGAGAAATACTCAAAGTTGCGGCCGCAGAGGGGGCTGCGCTTGGTATTCAGGCCTGGCCCCAGCAGCACGGCAACTTCCTGTGCGGCGGCTTCTTCGCCCATTGCCTGGCCGATTTGTTCGCCCAGGGCAGGGTCCCAGCTGCACGCCACAGTGGCCGCCGTGGGGAAGCAGGTGGCCGGAACACTGGGGTTCAGCCCCAGGTGGTCCGCCGCGCCCGCCTGCTTGCGCACGCCGTTCGGACCATCAGAAAGGGTGCTGGACGGAATATTATTTTTCGGCAGTGCACGGGTCCCAAAGGTAGTAGCGCCCGAAAGCAGCGCACATTTTTGCTCTAAATTCAGTTTTTTGATGATTTCCTGTGTATTCATAATCATCTTAAATTTTTATTTTGTTACCGCAGTCGCTTCCGATTCCACAGATGCAAAATAAATTCCTTCCTGTGCATCAGCCTGAATTGTTACGGTATAGCTGCCATCGCTTACACCCGTAAATGCTGTTGCACCGCTGCGGTGGTGGTATGTGCCCGTTTTTGCCATCGGGCCAAAGCCATCAACATATTCCTCGTCTTCCTGCGCCAAATCTTCCAGTTTGATTTTGGTCGTCTGCACAACATCCGCTCCGCTGTACAGCGTCAAGGTAAAGGTCTGCGGCGGATATTCCAACTCAGAATATGCTTCAAACACATCCTGATCCATGGTAACCGTTACAGTATCTCCACTTTGCACCGCTTCGCTTACAGCACCAGGCGCTGCATAAACACCCACATAAGTTCCTGTTACACTGTCCGACAGGCCGCGCTTATAGTCCGATGTTGTTGTCATCACATAAGCGTTATACTTTGCGCCGGGGGTACAGTCTGCGCTTAGGTCCACCGTTCCCGCATAATTTGCGTTGCTGTCATCCGCCAGAATGTTGGAAGATGTAAAGGTATAATAATCTTCCTGCTTGCCTTCTGCATCAAAGCCATACAGACGGATTGCATAGGTACGGCCTTTGTCAACACCGGTAAAGGAATACTCACCGGTTTCAAAATTAAAGCTCAGGTTCGTTGCCACTGCGGCCGCTGCTTTCGTATCCGTTTTGGCTCCGCCGCAGCCAGCCAGAACAAGGCTGGCCCCCACAGCAAGCGTAAACATCGCTGCAACGCCATAATGATTCCACTTGTTTTTCATCGTCAAATCGCCTCTCTCTTATGCTTTTGCAGCCTTTTTCTTGTTCTTCTTTTTGGCAAACAGCTCCGGCTTGAACATATGCAGTGCAATCAGCACGATTGCAACAACCAAGATAACATCCACCACACCCAGTGCGATCAGCCAGTACGGAGTCCAGTTGCGGGTCGTCGTCATCAGGGAAGAATTCGCCAAAACCATCAGATGGCGCTTGGTTGCCTGGCGCAGAAGCTGCATGCCATAGCCACTCTTCAGGGTCGTATCGGTAACATTCACACCCATGGCCAGCTGCATATCCACGCCTGCGCGCAGGGCCAAGTCACCATTGCTGACAGCAAATGCGTCTGTGTTTACAACGCCCTGGAAGCCCCATTCATTGCGCAGCACCTGGGTAAGCATTGCATAGCTGTAGCCAACCATACTGGTACCAATGCGGTTATAAGATTCCATGATGCCGGTCAGACCAAGCTGGTTCAGGCCATCGCCCGTTACGTTGTGAATTGCCACTTCAAAAGCGCGCAGATAAATTTCACGCATTGCCTGCTCGTTGGACCAGATGCAAACGCCGTTGCGGTTGGTATCCTGATCATTCAGTGCAAAATGTTTGGCAAACACATAAATGCCGCGGCTCTGCAGGCCGGTCACCATATTAGCTGCCATCATACCGCTCAGCAGCGGGTCTTCGGAATAATATTCAGCTGCACGGCCGCCGAAAGCGGAGCGGTGAATGTTCATACCAGGGCCGTAAGTACCACTGACACCGTTGACCAGATCTTCATCACCGTAAACTTCGCCTTCCTTCAAAGCAAGGTCTACATTCCAGGTTGCTGCCAGCACAGTTTCGGTGGCATATTCAGCAGCTTCCAAGCCGCTTGCCAGGTCATGGATGCCGTTCGGGCCATCACATTCGGTTGCCTGCGGTTTGCCAATAGAATCCACAGCAGGCGAACACCAGCCGCAGTTACCATACAGGTTGTTCATTTCATCAACGCTCATGTGGTTCATCAACTGTTCCCACACTGCATTGTCCGGGTCAACAATGCCAGCTGCATCTGCCAGCATTACACCGTTTTTCTCACCATTTGTATAGGTAGTTCCCTGTGCAGGGTCATCATTCAGATCAATGGTGCTTCCGCCATTGCCGTTGGTCAGCAAAGCAATCGTTGCCGCGTTGGCAGTTGCGTTTTCGCTTGCTTCACGGCTAGGATAGGTTCCTTCCCAATCTGCACGGGAAAGATACGGCAAGGTCGTGCCGATATTACCATCGCCAGCAGTCACATCATCAAACTGGTTCGTCGCCACAGTTTCATCCGTGCTGCGGGCGGTCGTATCATACTTGATGGTCTGATCCACAGTAAAATCATATGTCAGGTCATTCTTCACTGTATGGGCATCGCTGCGCAGGCTAAGGGTATAAGTACCGGCATCCAGCACATAGCACTTGTCCGTCTTATAATCGTAAGATGCCATGTCATCATAATTCATGGTCATGCTCACGGTCTGGCTCTCGCCCGGCTGGAGCAGATCAGTTTTTGCAAAAGCGCCCAGAACAACCGCAGATTTTTCAATTCCACCGGGGGTATAGGGTGCGGTGTAATACAGCTGTACCACATCTTTGCCTGCCACATTACCGGTATTGGTTACCTTAACACTTACCTTTACCTGGCCGCCCTGGCTGCCTACTTCCCACTGCGGGTCGCTCCAATCAAACGTGGTATAGCTCAGGCCATAGCCAAAGGGATACTGAACAGCTTTCTGATACTCTGCTTCTTCCTCCGGGGTATAAACATTGTCATCCCCAATGTAACGGGTCTCGTAATAGCGATAACCTACATAGATGCCTTCCTGGTAGTACATGTACTTGCCGTTGTTGGCATCGCCATTGCCGTCGATCGTAAGACCACTGTTTGCATAAGTAAAATCGCCAAAGTTTTCATAAGCTGGCGAACTGGTCACATCATAAGCATAGGTATCAACCAAATGGCCGGACGGGTTGTATTCACCCATCATTGCTTTCGCTACAGCAATCGTACCAGTGGTGCCAGGGCCGCCTGCCCAAATTGCAGCATCCACCTTGTTGTCCTCAATAAAGCCAAGGTCCATAGGATTGCTTGCGTTAATGACAATGATGACCTTATCAAACGTTGCTTCCAGCTTTGCCAACAGTTCTTCTTCTGCCGGCTGCAGCTGCAGGTAATGCCGCCCGGCTTCACCACCGTAATAACCGGCCATATCCAGCGGGCAGTCACCGCCTTCGCCTGCCATACGTCCGATTACATAAACCGCCACATCCGAGTAAGCCTTTGCATCCTGCCAGAACGTTGCGCTGTACTCATCATATTCGGCCAGTGTTTCTTCATAAATGTTAAAGTCTGCATCACTGACCGTCATGCCTGTCATCGAAGCGCGCTTCTGCGCAGTCGTCTGGTAGAACTTCGTCAGATCCGGGTTCAGCTGCAAACCAGCAAATTCAAAACCATCAATAAAGTTAAAATTCTGATCTTCATTATGGTGGCCGCCGGAGCCATAATCGGTGTAAACCGTCTTGTAGCTGTTATAGCCGAACAAATTGATTTTGTCCGTTCCCAACGGCAGGGTATCATTATCGTTTTTCAGCAGCACAAGACCTTCGCTCTCTACTTCCTCGCAAAGCTGTAATGCCTGCGTGTAGGCATCATCTTTTGAAAGGTCCGTCATGCTGTTTGCACTTTCGGAAGATGTCACAAACCGTTGCATGTACGCCTGAATCTGCGAATAATAGATGGAACACAGGCTGTTTCCTACGATTCCCGCAGCAAGCAAAACCGCAATGGATGCTCCCCCTACAATATGTTTCGATTTTTTCATAGTTACCTCCTGTTTGCCGCATGGAGTTTTCTGCTTTGCTATTTGGCAGCAGGTTCTTCACCAGCAAAACAAATGTTTTCTCCTTTGATTATGCCGCCCTCCGGATGGCAGCCAGCGTGGATTTTACTCCCCGCTTGTTTAAGTATATTGTAGCAAACAGCTTTTTCTTTGAATTATTTTTTGCATAAACTGTTATTTCTGCCGCACATTTTGCCAAAAAATCATTTTTCTCTCAAAATTCATTGTGCATTTCTTACAATCAAAATTCAGTCTGCTTTGTGCACCCTGCCAAACAGTACGAAAAAGCGGCCAGAGCCTGTATTTGGCCCCAGCCGTTCCCGTTACTTTTTCTGCGGCAGCAATACCCTTAGTGTAAACCACCCATTTTCCCAGTGCAGGGTCATGGTGCCGCCGCGCTTTTCGGCTGCGGCGCGCACACTGCGCAGGTCGCTGCCGCCATGGGTGTTGCGGCGCGGCAGGCCGTCCGCGCCCAGCTCCACTTCCTGCGCGCAGTAGTTTTCAAACCGCAGCATCACAAAGCCGTTCTGGGCGTACACCGCCACCCGGATCAGCCGCTTTTCGTGGTCGGGCTCGGTCTCCACGCTCTCGGTTGCGTTGTCCAGCGCCGTGCCCACAATCGTGCAGATCTCCCCTGTTTCCAAAAAGTCCAGCAAATGCCCGTCCGCCACGCAGGTCATCGTGATGTGGTGCTGCTGGCAGTACAGGCTTTTGGCCGTCAGCAGGGTGTCCAGCACCGGGTTGCCGGTCTTGTTCTCCGCCTCGTACTGGCGGATGCCGCTTTCCATGGCCGCCAGCGCCACATCCTGCTTGGCGTGGTCCCGCTCCGCCCGGATGGCCGCAATCTGCATTTTCAGCTCGTGGTAGCGCCGGTTGATCAGGCGGATGTTCTCCTTGCTCTGCTTGTACTGCTCGTACTGGCGGTGCAAAACGCCGTCCAGCTCCGCCAGCTCGCTGTGCAGGGCGGCTTCGCGCAGCTGCTCGTGCTGCACCGTCAAAATCAGCACCCCGGCCAGGTCCACCAGCGTGCGGATGTAAAACATGTTCATGTTGGCTTCGCTGCCGTTGGCAAAGCTCAAATTGCTCACGGCAAATGCGGTCAGCGCCATGACCACTGCCACAAAAGTTCCTGCGGGCGTTATTTTCAGCTTCCCGGCCGGGCCAGGGCGGCGGTTCTCCACAAAAAGCATCGCGGCAAAAATGCCGCCGTACACCGCCGCCAACAGCAGCAGCGAAAGCGGCTCCGCCCCGCCGCGCTGCGGCCACAGCACGCAGTGCAGCTGCCATTCCACGCTGGCCGCCAGCTCCGCCAAAATAAAGGCTCGCGCGCACACATAACCCGCTTCCAGCAGCGTAATGCTGCGTGTGACCCACAAAAACAGCAGCATGGAAAGAATCGCCATTGCCATGCAGGGGATCCACCACGCCAGCGGAACTTCCCCCGTGGCCTGCAAAAACGTCCCCAGCAGCACCGCCCAACCGGCTTCCACGCCCCAGATCACGCGCTGGTCCAGCCGCGGCGGCAGCCTGCGCGCATACAGCAGCGCCGCCAGCACTTCCGCCAAAGCGGTGTACAGGCGGGGAATATCCGGCAATGTCGTCACTGTCCCGCACCCCCAATGTAATCCGCCAGCTCCGCCATAAACGCCTTGCGCCGCGGGCGGCTGATCTGCAGCGCATACGGGCCAACCTGCACCATATCCTGCTGCACGCCGGAAACCTGCGCCAGATTGACCAGATACCCGCTGTTGCACCGTGCAAACGCCCGGCCCACCAGCTTTTCCTCATAGTTTTTCAGGGTGCCCGGCACTATAAAATCTTCTTTTTCGGTGTAAAAATGCACCTTGTGGCCTTCGCTTTCCAGGTAATAGATTTCCGCCGCGTCCAGCCGCCGCATGCCGCCGTCCACCGCCACGGCCAGGTAATGCCGCTCCCGCTTTTCCAGCTGCCCCAGCGCCTTTTGCAGCTGCTGCGAAAACGCAAAGTAAGGCACCGGCTTCAGCACATAATCCAGCGCCCCAACAGCATATCCACGGATGGCATACTGCGCCATGTTGGTAATGAACACGATCAGCACCCCGCCGTCCCGCTCCCGGATGCGGCGGGCGGTCTCCATGCCGTCCAGGTGTTTCATCTCCACATCCAGAAAGATGATGTCGAACTGCGGGCGGTAATCTTCCATAATCTCCATCCCATCCGCAAACTCCGTTACCTCAAACGGCGTGCCGTACTGCCGGGTGTACCGCTGCACATACCCCGCCAGCTGTTCCCGCACCGCCGCCTCGTCCTCCACAATCGCAATCCGGGTCATCTGCTGTTCCCCTTTCTCAACATCACACTGCGGCCCCGCACAGTCCACATCTGGTGCGGCTTCTTAAGGTGTATCTGAAAACAAAGAAAATGACGGATATTTCACAAGCGCAAGGCGGATTTAAGGCAAAGAGCCGCAGGAATCCTTTGTGGATTCCAAGGACTTTTAACGCAAAATCCCGCTACGTTTGTAGAAATAGACGATATTTTCGACTTTTCAGCTGCACCATCGATTGTTTTTAGTATAGCACATACAATCATACACAGCAAATGCGGGGTGGAGCAGTTTGTTTGCCTTCAAAGCGTTTTGTCGGTCGGAGCTGCCAGACCAGGCCAGCCCTGGCATATTCTGTGTATGGATTGCAACAAGCCGATGCAGCCCCAATAAAAGCAAACTCCGGGAGCAATGCAGCCCCCGGAGCTTTTTGATGTCAACTTTTCAAAGCGATTATTTGGATTGTGCGGCAGATACCTTTTGCTGGTAAAGTTTCATTAACTCGGCAACACAGGCGCTTTCGCTAGTTCTGGCAGCAGTTCCTTTTATGAATCCATAAGCGTCCATAACGGCGCGGTCATTAGCCTGATGGGCTTTGCGGAGTTCCAGCGGCATGGTCAGTTCATCATACAGGTCGGCAAGGCTGCTGTCCGGGTAAAGAGCGCGTGCGTCCAGAATCGCTTGCGCGGTTTGTTCAATTTTGGCTTTTTGCTGTTCGGTTGGTGCAGGCCACGGGAAGTTGTTGTAAACAACATCTTTGGAATAGCGGTAATCGCTCTTAATTCGTCCGCAAACAGCTCGTACCCACGCCATGTGGACATTAGACATCATAATGCCAAATTGATAGATACTTGCGTTTGGAATAATTTGCACAGCATTATTTACAACAATTTGGGGGGAAACGAAACCAAAAGGAATGTATCGTCTGTTTTCAGATGAATGGCACGGAACAATAATGTAAGTACTATTAGGCTGACGAATTTCTTGGAATAGGGCAGGTGTAGCCGCACTACGCCTCGTTGCTTCTTTGGGACTGGCTAAACGAAACTCTTGAACTTTTTTAACACGCTCTTTAATGAACCCGGATTTTCGTATAATTTCGGGAGGAACATTTACGAGCCATAAGCAGTAGCGCAACTTGTTATTTATATATTCGGAAGCACCATATATTTGCCGAATATATGGTTTGATAGCGGGTTCGGCGCTTACGGCAGTTGCGTATTCTTCAGGAGTCAGGAAAAGAAAACCGCCATCAGTGGGCTTATTTCCATAAAGCATTTCGGGAACATCACACAATGCTTTCGGACGACTACTGACAAATATATCAGGAGCATTTAATAAATAAGCGTTAATATTATTTACTTTTTGGCTGCGATTCTCTGTGTAAAGTTTCCTTGCCGCAAAATTATCAGCGCAGCTAAACCCTACAATTACGCAATGCACATGGGCCTTTGCGTTGGCTTCACTATCCCAGCGAAAAGTACGATGTGCAAAATCAATATGAATCCCGAAACGGGTAAACAGTGGTTCCCAAACAGCGCTGACCTGTTCACCTTGCGTGATAGAATTAGTCGAAACAAGTGCTGTGCGGATAGTGGTTCCCTGCATAAGCTGTGTGGCTTTGAAATACCACCCGGCAACATAATCAATTTTACCGGCAGTCTTATAGGGCTTTCCTTTTTCATTAACATAAACGGAAAGAATATCGTCCTTTTGGCTTTTGCTTTGCAGTGAGTAGCCAACAAACGGCGGATTCCCCATAATATAATTCAGCTTACTTTTGGGAACCACGCTCTCCCAATCCACCCGCAGGGCGTTGCCCTCTACAATAAAGGCGTTTGTTTTCAGCGGCAGAAATTCCAGCGGAACGAGCAGGATTTTCTCCGTTTCCTTCATCATCTGGCTTTCCGCTATCCAGAGCGCGGTTTTTGCAACTGTCACGGCAAAATCGTTGATTTCGATGCCGTAAAACTGGCTGATGGAAACCTGTATCGGGCTTTCGCTGGCGGAATACATCGTGACCTGACCGTGGGAGAGTTTCACCAAAATTTTGTTTTCCAAGCGGCGCAGGCTCAAATAGGTTTCGGTCAAAAAGTTTCCGCTGCCGCACGCGGGGTCTAAGAATGTGAGCGATGCCAGCTTGCGTTGGAACACCCGCAGCTTTGCCGTTCTGGTTCGTTCCACGGGATTGGCGCATATCTCGTCAAGCTCGGCTTTCAGTTCGTCCAAAAACAGCGGGTCAATGACCTTGTGGATATTTTCAATGCTGGTATAGTGCATACCGCCGCTGCGGCGGGTTTCGGGGTTCAGGGTGCTTTCAAACACCGCGCCGAAAATGGTGGGGCTGATTTCCGACCAGTTGAAGTTTTCGCTGGCTTTCACAAGCAGCAAATCCCGGATTTCGTCCGTAAAGGGCGGTATCTCGATATTCTCATCGCTGAACAGCCCGCCATTCACATAGGGAAACGCCGCCAATTCCGGGTTATCATCTTTCAAATAGGGGTCACGGTCTTGCAGCTTTGTGTCCAACACGCGGAACAAATCTACCAGCCCCTTGCGCAGTCCGCGCGTGTCAAAGCCTTTGAGGTAGTCGTGGAACATACCGTGATGCCCAAAAATCCCGGCATCCTCGGCATACAGGCAAAATACCAAGCGAACGCACAGCTTGTTCAGGCTTTTCAGCGAATGTTCGGATTCCGGGTTTGCATACTGCTTGTAAAAGGCATCATATAACAAGCCGACAATTTCACCTGCCGCTATGGAAACTTCCATCTCCCGTTTGAGGTGTTCGTTTCCGGCATCGACAAGGAATTGCAGCCGATAGTATTCTTTTTCCAGATTCGCAAGTTCGATGATTTCAGGCTCACCGCGCGGGCGTTCCATATCATACACATAAAAGGTGCTGAAATTGCAGGTTACCACCCAGCGCGGGTGCTGCGACACGGGCAGCTCCAAAATATACCGCTTAGCCTGTTCAAAAGGGGTCAGCAGCGCACCGTCTGATTGCTTGATGGGCTTGTTCAAATCCTTGCCAAGCCCCTTTTGCTCTATCAGAACGTGGGTAGCGGGAATCGTGCCGTCAATGAAACTGGTGTGGTCAAGGTGGACTTGCTCCTCAAACTGAATGAATTGCTCCGGGTGTTCGACCCCATACACATCACGGAGCAGGGACAGCCAGAATGGTTGGCTCTCCCCTTTTTCATAGCCTTTGTCTTTCCAATAAGCAGCAAAATTTCTTGCCGCCTGTTGCTGTTGCGCAGTGGTCATGGCAGTCACCTCATAGCACGGTATTTATCATTATCATAGCACACCCCCCTGTTTACGGCAATTGCGTTTTACAAAAAATGAGGGTAGGCGCGATCCGCGCCTACCCTCTTTTGATGTTTACATTTCAAAATCACTTCCACCTCGTCACAGGCAAAGACAATACACTGCATCAACAATCTGCTTGACCTCATTGAAGCCGGGCGCAACTCTCAGGCAATGGCAGACCGCCTTGAACAGTGCGAGCAGCAAAAGAAGCTGTTGGAACAAAATATTGCAAAAGAAAAAGTCCTCCATCGGATACCGACAGAGGACGAAATAATTTTCTTTTTCCAACAACTTTATTCAGGGCAACATTGATAGTCTGGAATACAACCGTTATCTGATTGATATTCTCGTAAACAGTATCTATCTTTCTGACGAAGAAGGCGGCACACAAAAAATGACCGTCCTGCTAAATACGCAGAACGGTCAAGAAACTGTCACATTAAACGACCTTACACAGTAGGGAATGGTGCAACAAAAAAGCCGCAACATTCGTTGCGGCTTTTTCTGGTGCACCATCGGGGACTCTCCCGCGGGCTAAGGAACGCCGCACTGTGGCGTTCCTTACGGCACTGCGTGCCGCCGCCCTGTTCGAGTATCCCTGACGCTGCACCAGATCGTGCCTTCTTTAAAATAGAGCAACAAAAAAACGCCCTACACTTTCGTGTAAGGCATTCTTTGGTGCACCATCGGGGACTCGAACCCAGGACCCACTGATTAAGAGTCAGTTGC
>OGPA01001995.1_pt1 | contig 15547 bp, 11 predicted proteins | sample 1552841 | NCBI WGS metagenome assembly OGPA01 (sample SAMEA2579916, study PRJEB22360) | human gut metagenome | reverse complement strand
CAGCTGTCATAACCACAAAATAGATGGTCTGGGTGGTCTATGCCATAGATTTCCCGGTTTTGCCGCCGGGGGACCGCTACAAGAATAGCCGGACAATAGTGTTGGGGATATTCGACTTGTTTTCCTAAAAGTTTATCTTCGGTTGTCATAATGAGTTGCTGAGTTATAGAGTTGCTGAGTTATAGAGTTATAGAGTTATAGAGTTGTTGGGGGGCTGAGTTAATGGGTGGGGTGTTGTTGCAGATAATGGATAAATTTGTTAATTGCTACAGATAGGCCCTGGCAATCCTGGAGGAGTAATTCACTTTTTTCTTCGGATGTGTAGTTTAAATCTTTAGCAATATAAAGCATACTTTTAACTTCTCCACAGCTTCCTTTAGATATACAGAGAAAGCGTTTGAACATCGGATTGCTCCCGGATTCAAACCCTTCTGCGATATTATTCATTATCGAAATAGCTGCCCTTTGTATCTGCTCATTAAAACCCATATCTTTAATGGATGCAGTGTTCTGGTATATTTCCTTCACAATCCTTCGGGCTTCCTGCCAAATATTCAATTCTTCAAACTTAACTACTCCTCCCATAATTTATTTATTTAAATTCATATATAAACTCTATAACTCAGTAACTCTATAACTCAGTAACTCTATAACTCAGTAACTCTATAACTCAGTAACTCAGCAACTCTATCCCCTCTAAAAACTCTGCATACTATACAATTTGGTATAAATACCATTCAGACTCAGGAGTTCTTCATGAGTTCCCCGTTCGACGATTTCTCCTTCATGGAAGACACAAATCAGGTCGGCATTTTTGATGGTAGACAGGCGGTGGGCGATCACGATAGAGGTACGGTTTTTCATCAGATTATCCAGAGCTTCCTGTACTAGTTTTTCCGATTCGGTATCCAGGGCAGAAGTGGCTTCGTCCAGGATCATGATCGGAGGATTTTTCAATACGGCACGGGCTATACTCAGGCGCTGGCGCTGGCCCCCACTCAATTTGCCTCCCCGGTCACCGATTATGGTTTGGTAACCGTGTTCGGTTTGTAAGATAAATTCGTGTGCATTAGCGATACGGGCAGCTTGTTCAACCTGTTCCAAAGTGGCATTTTCGATACCGAAAGCGATGTTGTTATAGATCGTATCGTTGAATAGAATAGGATCCTGGTTTACATTCCCCATAAATTCCCGCAAATTATAAAAAGAAAGTTCCCGGATATCGATACCGTCGATACAAATTTTTCCACTATTCACATCGTAAAAACGGGGTAACAAATCGACAAAGGTACTTTTTCCGGAACCCGATTGGCCGACAAGGGCTACCGTTTTTCCTTTCGGAATGACCAGATTGATGTTTTTGAGTACCTGTTTACTTTCGTTATATGAAAAGTTGACGTCTTTGTATTCGACAGCTTGTTGGAATTGTTCCAGTTTTCGCGGATTTTCAGGTTCCTGTATAGAAGATTCTGCAGCCAGAATAACGTCTATACGCTCCATCGCTGCCAATCCTTTTTGGACGCTGTAATAGGCGTTAGTCAGGTTTTTCGCCGGATTGATGATAGAATAAAACAAACCGATATAGATAATAAAACTTGGACCCGATAAGTTGCCGGTATTATTCAAAATCAGCGTTCCTCCGAACCACAGGATGATGACTACGACGATCGTACCGAGAAATTCACTCATCGGATGGGCCAATGAACGCCGCCGCATCAGACGGTTTTGTATTTTCCGGTAGCTTTCGTTTTCCGTTGAGAATTTTTCAGTCATTTTGGGCTCTGCATTGAAAGCCTTGATGATTCGCAAACCGGATAAAGTTTCTTCCATTAAAGCCAGAATTTCTCCCATTTTCGTTTGTCCTTCCCAAGAACGGCGCTTCAGGTTTTTACCTACCCGGCCGATCAATAAACCCATAATGGGGAGAAGAATGAAAACAAATAAGGTGAGCTGCCAGCTCATAAACAACATGGAAGTCAGATAGACAATAATCAAAATCGGACTTTGGAAGAGCATATCCAAAGAACTCATCACGGAGGCTTCTACTTCTTGTACATCTCCGGTCATACGGGCGATAATATCTCCTTTGCGCTCTTCGGAAAAGAAGGGAAGAGGTAAGGATAATATTTTGGCATAGATTTTACGACGGATGTCCCTGACGACTCCATTCCGGATATAAATCAATTCATAAGCTCCCAAATAGGCGAAACCGGTTTTTAAAGCAGTAGTTACGATGGCTACCACCCCGATCAGAATTAAGGTTGTCGATGGACCGTAAGTGTATTTGATCGTTGTGATGTAGTAATTAAAAATTTGTCCGATAGATTCACTGTTAAATTCGAAAGGAACAAGTTCGGTTACATCCTGTTCGTTGTTGAATATAATCTTCAGGATAGGTCCCAGCATCGCGATGGAAAGACTTCCGAAAATCGCATGGAGGAAATTGAAGATGATACTTTTGGTAACCCGGAGTTTATAAGGTGGAATAAAACGCTTGAGAATAAGGATTAAATCGTGCATAGGTAAAGTTGCTGAGTTGCTGAGTTACTGAGTTGCTGAGTTGTTGAGTTACTGAGTTGCTGAGTTGTTGAGTTGTTGAGTTGTTGAGTTGTTGAGTTGTTGAGTTGCTGAGTTGTTGCACTCTTAAACTCCAAAACTTCATAACTCTTTAACTCTTTAACTCTATAACTCTATAACTTAGTAACTCTATAACTCAGCAACTCTTTAACTAAATTCCTGTATAATTCGAGGGAGTAATCTGTTTCAGAGTTTTTTTCAGTTCAGCTGAAATATCGAGTGTGTCGATAAATTCTGCGATAGATTCCTGTGTAATTTTATTGTTGGTACGTGTCAAGGCTTTCAGTGCTTCGTAGGGGTTGGGATATCCTTCACGGCGCAGAACGGTTTGAATGGCTTCGGCCACGACCGCCCAGTTTTTTTCGAGATCTTTTTCGATCGCTTCTTTATTGATAATAAGCTTGTTCAACCCTTTCAAAGTCGATTTGACAGCAATAATCGTATGGGCTAAAGGGACACCGATGTTCCGCAGTACGGTTGAGTCGGTGAGATCTCGTTGAAGACGTGAAATCGGCAACTTATTACTCAGGTGATCGAATATGGCATTGGCGATGCCCAGGTTACCTTCTGAATTTTCGAAATCGATCGGATTTACTTTATGGGGCATAGCGGACGAACCGACTTCACCGGCTTTGATTTTCTGTTTGAAATAAGTCATCGAGATGTAAGTCCAGAAATCCCGGTCGAGGTCGATAATAATATTATTGATCCTTCGAAGGTTATCGAACAGAGCTGCAAAATTATCGTAATTGGAAATCTGGGTAGTGTATGTTTCCCGTTCGATTTTTAATTTTTGAGTTAAAAAGCGGTTTCCGAATTCAGCCCAGTCGATTTCCGGGAAAGCAATGTTGTGTGCATTGAAGTTACCGGTAGCTCCACCGAATTTTCCGGAAATGGCTACTTTTTTCAATAACTCCAACTGACGGCTCAACCGGTAAGTGAATACTTTGAGCTCTTTCCCTAAACGGGTAGGAGAAGCCGGTTGTCCATGAGTTTTGGCCAGCATCGGCACTTCTTTCCATTCTTCGGCCAGCTCTTCGAGTTTGGCGATCAGTTCGTCGATGACAGGATAATAGACATCGTGAACGGCATCCCGGAACGAACAGGGAACCGCTGTATTGTTGATATCCTGTGAAGTCAGGCCGAAATGGATGAATTCTTTGTATGGTTGCAGATTTAAAGCATCGAATTTTTCTTTGATAAAGTATTCGACAGCTTTCACGTCGTGATTGGTGACTTTCTCGATGTCTTTGATCCGCTGGGCATCTTCGACGGTGAAATTGAGGTATATTTCCCGTAATTGCTCGAAAGTCTGGTGATTGAAACCGGCCAATTGGGGAAGAGGTATTTCGCATAAGGCAATAAAATATTCCACCTCCACCGTTACCCGGTAACGGATTAAAGCACTTTCAGAAAAATAATTGGACAAATTTTCGACTTTATCTCTGTATCTCCCGTCGATCGGGGATATTGCTGTTAATGGTTGCATAGTATATAACAAGTGAATATTAGATTTATGTTCTACGAATTTGGTTCAATCAGACAATCTGCACTATTTTTGCTCACAAAAATAGAAAAAATAGCCGGAAAATCTGCTTTTTCCTCCTTACATTTGTCTTCAATTTAAATTGAGTTTGATAAAATGGGATTCTTTACAGGGATACAGCTTTATGGAAAAGCATTCGGAATTTTGTTCAGCCGGAAATTCTGGTGGTTTTTACTTTTTCCGGTCATTATTTTATTGCTATTGTTCATTGGGGGAAATATCCTGATTTCTTTAGCGGGAGATAGCCTGTACGGCTTGATCGAGGCTAAGCTTACTGCCTGGGTGGGGGGCATCTCTTGGCTGCAATGGGTGACGACAAGCGTGCTGATTAAGATTGTATTGCGGATTCTGTATTTCTTCCTTTTCGTTGCTTTCGGCGGATATATTGTGCTTGTCGTTATGTCGCCGGTATATTCCTGGCTGTCCGAACGGACGGAAGCTCATCTTACCGGAAGGGAATTTCCCTTTAGTTTCAGGCAGTTTGCCTGGGAGATTTTTCGGGGAATTCTGATCGCCCTGAGAAATATGATTTTTCAGTTGTTTATTTCTTTTGTATTATTTCTTTGCTCATTTATTCCGCTCGTGGGGGTAATCGCTCCTTTTGCCATCTTCTTTACCTCGGCTTATTTTTACGGTTTTGCCTTTATCGATTATGCTATCGAGAGAAAGCGTTTTAATGTCAGACAGAGCGTCCGTTATGTGAATAAAAATATCGGTTTGGTGACAGGAATAGGTACTGTATTCGCTTTGGCTCTTATGATTCCGGCCCTAAGCCTGGCCGCTTGTTGTTTTGTGTCATTATTGTCGGTAATTGCCGGTACTATTGCAGTAGAAAGGATGAACGATAAATCTGTTAAATAAAGCAATAGCTATTTTCCAACCCATCTGCATCGGATTTGCTGTTCGATTTCTTCTTTGGAGAGGGTTGTGCGGATTTCTGTACGGAAGGGGTGACCCGGGAGCAGATCTTTATAGTTGTCTGTAAAAACCGCTTTTACTCCGGGGAGGTAAAACATGACATCACAGGCCAGACGGTCGGTGGTGGCTGTCAGGTATTTTTTGCCTTGCTCTTCGGATATTTGAATCTGAATATCGGGTTGTCTGAGCAGTAACTCTTTCGGTAGAGCAAAATATACATTTTGGCGGTCTACGATTTTTTTGCCTTGCCGGATGGTGATGACGGCCATGGTTTCCCGGTGTGAATTGTCTTGCAGCAAACCGGCGATTGACGATGCTGCGATTGGGGCGGCTTCGTTGGCTTTGATTTTATATTTGCCTTGCCGGGTTTGATGCAGTTTTCCGTCGAATCCTTTTATCTCTAAGGTATAGGTTCCTGCGAGAGGAGTTGGCAGATCGTTTACCACCCAGAGTTTCAGACTGTCTGCCGTTACCTGGGGAGCTAATATCACCGGCTTGCAGGCTTCCCGTAGCGCATACTGGGCCGCTTTCCAGTTGTGGTAATAATCGGTTGTCGACCAGCTGGCTACCGGCCAGCAATCGTTCAGCTGCCAAACCAGCGATCCCATACAATAGGGCATATGCCGCCGATGTGTTTCCATGGCTATTCGCATGGCCCGGGCTTGCAATACCTGGCTCATGTATAGCATTTGCCCGAAATCTTCCGGTACCTGATAATACCAGCCCATGTATTCCCGGATGCGCAGGTTGCCGATTCCACTGCGTTGATGAGCCGACATGATCTCCGATTCGATGTCGTAATCTTCCGGTAAAGTGTATTGCCGGACGGTTTCAAATTCAGGGAAGGATTGGAAACCGTGTTCACTGATGAAACGGCCGATATTTTTTTCGTATTCTTCAAACTTGTGCTTTTCGTGCCATACCCCCCAGTAGTGGTTATCCCCCCGGTTGGCAGGGCGGATTTCATGGTCTCCGATTTCCGGTCCCGACATCGGTGAAGAAGGCCAGTAATCGTCTCCATCGGTATATTTTTCAATCACTTCGGGCAGGAGCCGATGGAAGACATCGGTGTAGGCCTTGAAAATCCGTTCTTGTTGTTGCTGGGTATATTCTCTTTTCCATCCCCAACCTCTCCAGGCTGCATCTATTTCGTTGTTTCCACACCACAGGGCTATACAGGGATGATTTCTTAGCCGGATAACGTTATCGACGGCTTCTTGTTTTACATTTTCCAGAAATTCAGGATCGCCGGGATACATGGCACAGGCAAACATAAAATCCTGCCAGACCATGATGCCGTGGCGATCACAGAGTTCATAGAAATAATCGTCTTCGTAAATACCTCCACCCCAGATCCGGATCATATTCATATTGGCATTTGCGGCATCCGTCACCATTTTTTCGTAATCCGAACGACTGATTCTGGGGAGAAAAACATCGTTGGGAATGGCATTGACTCCTTTGGCAAAAACAGGGATTCCGTTCAATTCAAAGTAGAAAGTTTCTCCCTGGGTATCTTGCCGGCGTACTAATTTCAGAGAACGCAGACCGGTGGTTACTTCGCGGCTGGCAACTACTTTTCCGTCTTTTTTCAAATTGATCCGGAATGTATAAAGGTTGGCTTTTCCTAAACCGTTACTCCACCATAACCTGGGTTTTTTAATGGTAAACGGGAGGGTTAACTGGTTTTCTCCCGGTTGGGTTTCCACCTCGCTTTTCGCCAATATCCGGGAATCACATTTTACTTCTGCGATCAGTTTTTCGTGATGTTCTGTCGTCAAACGGACAGATGCTTTCAAATCGGCTTGTACGGGAGTGACTTGCGGCTGTTCGATAAAAACCTGTTCGATATTCAGGTCATCCCAGCCTTCCAGGAAAATCGGCCGCCAGATACCCGAAGTGACTAATCGCGGGCCCCAGTCCCAACCGAAATGATAAGGGGCTTTCCGGCTGAAAACGCTCACCCGGTTAGGGCCCATTCCTCCGTTTTCGCTTTGGTCGTTGGAAGCCGGCAAGGGTAATCCGTATTTTTCCATTTCTTTCATACCTTGCCGGATGGGAGAACGAAAGCGAAGATGCAGTATATTTTCTTTATCGGAAAGCAGGCCGGAGACATCTGCTTTCCAGGTCCTGAACATATTGTTGGTAGATAGAAGAGGCTGACCGTTCAGGGTGATGTCGCACCAGGTGTCTAATCCCTGAAATACGAGTTGTTTGTGTTTTTGCCCGGCCAATTGTTCGTCCACCTGAAAACGAAGTTCATATTCCCAGTCGGCTTTATCGATCCATTGGATGTGTTTTTCATTGTCGCGATAGAACGGATCTTCGATGATTCCATTGTTTATCAGATCGGTATGTACTGTCCCGGGTACTTCGGCCGGTAACCATTTACCGATATGGTATTGCCTGAATTGCCAGTTATTTCCTAGCTCTTGCCGTATGGGAGGGGTAGAGGCAAAACTCATCGAATAGAGTGAAAAAACGACTAAGGTGATTACAAATTTGCTCATAACCGGGATTGAAATAATGAAACGTTACAAATATATGCAAAGGCGGGAGCAAAAACAACAAATTTGTTTGATTGATTTTGCCGGGCTGCATCTTATATTTATAAAAGAAAATTTGATGGAAGGAGTTGGATAAGATAAAAAAGCTTATATTTGTTTACCTATTACAAAATACCGATGATGCTTATGTCAGGGATATATACGTTCAGGAAGCTTGTTTTGCTCGTGCTGGGGATTTGCTGGTTGAACACGCTTGGGGCTGCCGAACCCGAAAAAGTCGTTTATAAAGTGGATATTAAAGACGAGATCGGTCCGGAAGTGTGGCGTCTGGCCCGAAAATCTTTCGACCTGGCCGGGCAGGAAAAGGCGGATTATATTTTAATTCATATGAATACTTACGGTGGGATGGTCGTGTATGCCGATTCTTTGCGTAGTATGATTCTGAACTCACGGAAACCGGTATGGGTATTTATCGATAATAATGCTGCCTCTGCCGGGGCATTGATTTCTATTGCCTGCGACAAAATCTATATGCGCGAGGGGGCGAATATCGGGGCGGCTACGGTCGTGAATCAAACGGGTGAGGGGATGCCCGATAAATATAAGTTTTTTCGATAAATATCAGTCCTATATGCGCTCGATGATTCGTTCTACGGCAGAAGCTCAGGGCAGGGATACGTTGGTTCAGGGCAGGGATACGGTTTATCGTTGGAAGCGGAATCCGCATATCGCTGAAGCCATGGTGGATCAGTCTATTTATATCCAGGGTATTACCGATAGCGGACGGGTAGTGACTTTCACTGCCCGGGAAGCCATGAAATACGGTTTTTGTGACGGAATGGCAGAAAGTGTGGAGGAAGTATTGAAAAAAGAACAGGTTGAAAACTATACGATACGGAGCTATCATCCTACCGTCACCGATCGGATTATCGGTTTTCTGATTAATCCCGTGATACAGGGATTGTTGATTATGGTCATTGTCGGTGGTATCTATTTCGAATTGCAGACCCCGGGGATCGGTTTTCCTTTGGCTGCCGCCCTGACGGCTTGCCTGCTCTATTTCGCTCCCTTGTATCTCGAAGGGTTTGCCGGGTATTGGGAGATCATTGCTTTTGTCGTGGGAGTCGTCTTGTTGCTTCTGGAAATTTTTGTGATTCCGGGCTTCGGTGTAGCAGGTATTTCCGGAATTGTATTGATTATAGTGGCCTTGGTTTTTGCAGGGATAGATCATTTCTCTTTCCGTTTCCTGGGTGATTTTGTACGTCCGTTGGTGCGTTCCCTGTTTCTGGTGGTGAGTGCTTCTTTGGTATCCTTGTTGATGAGCATGTGGTTGGGGGCTAAATTATTCGGGAGCCGTCGTTGGGCTTTTGCCTTGCATGCTGAACAAAAACCGGAAGACGGTTATGTAGGAGTAGATTTGTCGGTACGGGAAGAAATCGGCAAACAGGGGATCGCGGTGACAGATTTGCGGCCTGCCGGGAAAGTGGAAGTAGGCGGAGAAGTGTATGATGCCGTCTCTTTGTTGGGAGATTATATCGAAAAAGGAAATCGGGTGATGATAAAAAAGTATCAGGCAGGACAGGTATATGTCGTGAAGTGTGAAAAATGAAGATTGTAATTAAGTAGGATGGGAGTTACTGATTTACAAGTGTTGCAGGCTTTTAAAAAAGGACAATTGGAATTGTTTTACCGTAGAATTTATCCGGGATTATTGTTGTATGCTGTAAAAAATGCAGGTGACCGGCATGATTTTCTGGCAGAAGATTGCGTACAAAATGCTATTTTTAATGCCTGGAAAAGAAGAGACTCTTTTGATCCTATCTATACATTGAAATCTTTTTTATACACTTCTGTAAAAAATGAGATCATCAGCCTTTACCGGAAAGGAAAAGCACAGGAACGGTATTCTTCCCAGCTGGAAAATGAAGCATTTTTTGCCAATACGGTTATCGACCAGGAGACACAGTTGTTGTTGTTCAATGCTATTCACAGCTTGCCGGATAGAGAACGTCAGATTTTTGAATTAAGTTTTATTGAAGGTTTGAAAAATATTGAAATTGCCGAACAATTGGGCGTTTCGGATAGTACGGTTAAAAAGGCGAAAGCCAAAGCGCTCGAAATTTTACGGGAAAAATTGGATCCCCGGTTATTTCTTTTTTTCTTCCTGGGATAATAAAGAGGACCGATGGATAATAAACGAATTTACGATAATTATGCTTTTATAAGCTATAAGCGGGAAGATGAAAAATGGGCGGAATGGCTTCAGCGTAAACTGGAAGGGTATAAATTACCTACAATACTAAAGAAGACAAATCCGTCATTGCCCAGGCATTTACGTCCAATCTTCCGGGACAAGACAGATTTGGGGGGGGGTATATTAAGCGATGAACTTGAAAAACAATTACAGAGCTCTGAATTCCTTATTGTTATCTGTTCGCCTCATGCCTCACGATCGGAATGGGTGAACAAAGAAATTCAGGTATTTATCGACGAAGGACGTTTGGGAAATATCATCCCGTTTATTGTTGAAGGACTTCCTCATGCCGGTTCTGCTGTAGAGGAATGTTTCCCCCAGGCATTGAAGAATATACCCAAGGATAAGGAGTTGCTGGGGATCAATGTACAGGAGATCGGTAAAGAACGGGCTTTTATTAAAGTTATAGCCCGGATGTTGTCGCTTCGCTTCGATAGTTTGTGGCAGAGATGGCAGCGGGAGAAAAGGTTACGTCGTAGTTATGTCGCTACGATGCTGGCTTTTTTGCTGATTATCTTTTATTTTTTTGCTATTCCTTCAAGGGTAGAGCTCACCGTGAAAGATTTATCTCACCGATTGCCGTTGCCTTCCTATGCAAAAATTATTTTCAACGGTACAGAACAGTATATCGGTTCTTTGGATACAGTTTTAATCCTGGATAATATCCGGCCGTATTATAAAGGACGGCCGTATATGTTGGAATTTAATGCCGGTTATTACGATACTTTACGTTTTCAGGGACATTTTTCCTGGGGAATGACGACCTATGTGACATTGGAGTTGAAACGTGACAGTACGTTCAGTGTCTATCAGGGAATAGTTTACGATGAACAAGAGGGGGTGCCTGTCCAGGATGCCGTTGTTACTGTCGATAATCGGACAACCAGGACCGATGTCCGTGGGATTTTTAAAATAGTTTTTCCCTTACAGGAACAGACTTTGTCCAAGTCTGTCCGAATAGAGAAAGAAGGCTATCTTCCCCGTTTACGGGTCGACGAGTGTCCTGATGCCAAAAATCTTACTCCTTATCCCATGCGGAAAAATACGTAGGACCGGCGGGTGGGCTTGAGTTAAAAGAATTGTTCCAGCGTACTGATCGGGTTAAAATTAAATGAAAAGAACGATTATGATGAAGTATCAGTCAATAACCATACTGTTTGTTCTGCTTTTCTTATTCCGGATAGCACAATCGCAATGTATAGAGACCGGATATGTCAAAGAATATAATGGGGTTGAGGAAAAGACACCTTTGCCAGGAGTAGAACTTCAGGTGGTCGGTTCTCCTTCGGCTGTCAGTGACGAGCAAGGACGTTTCGAACTTCATTTTGCCGTGTTAAAGCCAGGACAGGCCGTAAAGTACAATGAGATTTATAAACCGGGATACATCCTTTTTAATAAAGAAGCGTTGGAGATATGGAGGATTTCCGATAATAAGACTCCCTTTGTGGTGGTGATGTGCCGGGAAGGTGAGTTCCGGGCTTTGAAGAAAAAGTTTTACGGGATTATTGAAAAATCGTACCGCGACGATTATCTGCGTCAGAAGAAGCTGGCTGAAACCAGTATTGCCAATGAATTGGAACTAACCGAAAAATTGAAACAACTGGAAAAATCTTATCAGGAAAAACTCAGTAATATAAATACCTATGTTGAAATCTTTGCCCGTATCGACCGGAACGAAATGGACGATAAAATAAGCCGGGCCTTGCAATTGGTGGAAGAAGGCAAGATCGATGAGGGAATACGTTTATATGAGGAATTGGAACTGATCGGTCAGACGAACGAGCAGTTGAATAAATGGAATACCGGTGAAAGGGTGATTCAGGCCGGACAGACTATGAAAAACGAGGCTCAGCAGGATTTATTATTGATGGCTGATAAACTTCGTCAGCAAGTCGGTCTTTATGAAATGGGTGGTTGGGACTATAACGATCAGCGTATCGAAACTACTCATAAGCTGGTAGAAGTTTACCGGCTGCTGAATAAAGCCTTTCCCGGCGAATTTGCACCCCAATTAGGGCAATGGCTTTGTCTGGAAGGGGATAACTCGAATGATCCGGATACCTTGTTTGCTAAAGTTACCGAGGCTGCCCGACTTCCATCCTATGCCGGACTGATTATGTTAGGAAATCTGTATGAATACCGTTCGGTCAAGGAGATTCAGTATCTTGAGAAAGCGCGAAGCTGTTATGAACAAGCTTTATCGCTGATCTCTGCTGATGACAGTAGCCGCTACGCAGAGAAAAGATTGAATTCTTTTTATGATTTTACAGACTCGACGACCGGACATCCTATTTATTATAAAATATTGTCGGCTCAGGAAAAAACAGTCGCTATTTGGCCTAAAAGTATAATTAGCTATAATGATCCTGAGGGAGAATTGGTTTTACCTGAGTTTGTAAAATACAAAGGGGAGAAATATCGTCTCGTATCGATCGGAGCTAATGCATTTAAAAATAATAAGCGGTTGTTGTCGGTTACGCTACCTAAAAGTGTCACCGGGATCGGTGAAAATGCTTTTTACGGCTGTTTTTCTTTGGAATCTATCCGGGTGGGAGAAAATGTGGAAATGGTAGCTGAGGGGGCTGTACCTGAATCTACTTTATTGATACTTCCCGATAATACCCGGAAATTACAGGGATGGCTTTATGATTTCATTTATAAACGTTTCGAATTTATGCTTCAGGATTCGAAGAACATCGGACTTGCCGGATATGCCATTTATCATTTGGCCGACGACCTGTTGAAAGATAAAGTGACACCTGATGATAATAAAGCTTTTTATTGGTATCTGAAAGGACATATTTTAGCTGATAGTGTATACGCCGAGTGTAATTTAGCAGAAGCGGCAGCTTGTTTCAGACAAGCGCTTGAAAAGGGGGGGGCTGTTGCAGCTTATCGGCTCGGTTTACTGTATTATTGGGCCGGGGATTATCGGAATGCTTATGATTTTTATGTTCGGGCTGCCGATGCGGAAATTTTGGAGGCTGATAACCAGCTGGCTTATATGTATGCAAAAGGTCAGTATGTAAAACAGGATTTTACAAAAGCTATGGTTTATATCGACAAAGCGATTGCCCGGGATTCTGCCGATCCGAATTACATCGATTCCAAAGGGGAAATCTACCTGATGATGGGACAGCGGGATAAAGCTGCCGAAGCCTGGAATAAGGTGGTTAAAATGGACCCGGCGTTTGACCGGAGCCGGTCTGATTTATATAAAAAGTTGTATGGAATACCGCAAACCCAATTGTCGGATTCCAGTAAAAGACTGAATAATTATATCGATATTGTTCGGGCAGTGGCCCGGACAGAACATGCCCGTTTCTTTAATGCTTGTGAAATGCCTGAATATGAAGAGCTGCTGGCTATCGGAATAATTGCCGTTCAGGTGATGATAAAAAATAAAACCCCCGAACAATTGGAAAAATACAATGCTTTCTATTTGGCTACTGCAATCCAATGGGCTATTCAAAATGAATTGCAGATAAGATACAAATGGTATGGACAGGTTATTCCTCATCAAAGAATGGAGATTAAAAAAGAAAATAAGTGGTTAAATCAAAATCAAATGCTTTTTCTTTCTATATACCGGACCATCGTTTTACTATATAACCATATCGGTTTGTTCCAAGAGAATAATCTTCGGTCTGAAATTGAGAATGCAAGTCGTATTTTATTGCAGGCAATCGATAGTATCCCTGTTTCTCACCGCGATCTTGCCCGACAACTCATTTATGAACAGAAGTTTGTGAGTGAAATAGCCAAAGAACAGGGAAAAACATTTGAAGCATGTTACAGAGATATTATGCCTGTTGTAAATTTTTTGCGCCAGGCAATCAGTATAGTTGGACAGAAAATAGAATATAATAAGAACATCACTTTTGATCCGGATTTTTCTGATTCTTCCAGTATGCTTTTTTCAGAGCCTCCTAAAAAATATCTCGATATCGTTCGGATTATTGCACAGGCCGAGCAAAAAAATCTTATCGACCGTAAACAGAATTTTATCGATTACGAAGAATTGTTGTCGGTCGGAATAATCGCTGTGCAAGTTTTAACAGGAAAAAAAACTGCCGAAGAATTGGAAAAATATAGCAGTGTATACCTTGCAAGTTCGATTCATTGGGCCATCCAGAATGAATTGAAAATGCGATACAAATGGTATACTCCTGTCCGGTTCGGCAAGCTGATGAGTACTGAAAATGAGCAGGATTCGTTGCTCTCTCAATATATGACTGTCGTCTGGCTCCAAACTGCCGGAGCTCTGTATAACAGAAAAGATTCTATCGATAACCGTTCACTCAGAGCGGAGATAGAACAAGTGGGGAGTGCCATTCTTAAAGAAATAAGCCGGCTTCCTGCCGATCAGCGTCAGTGGGTCACAGCCCTTTTTATTCATCAGAAAGAACTTGGAGAAATTGTTGAAGCGTATGGCATCCGGGTGGAAGATTGTTTGAGAAGCCTTTCACCGTTTTGGAAAAAAATAAAAGAAATAGGGAGAAAGAAATACCGATAGCCTGAATCAGTCACTTTCGGATATTTTTAGCTACCTTATAAAAAAAATTCAAAAAAAATTGTCTTTTTTTACCCCATTTTAGATCGATTGCGTTATAGGGATGTTTTAAGGAAGGAGCTAAAATGGAAAAATTGGAACATACTGTCTTTCAGATCTCCGAATTGATCGGGAAAGAAAGGTTTGGAACGCTTTCGGAGGAAGAAAATGAAGTGTTGGAGGAGTGGCGCCGGCAATCTGCTGAACATGAGACCCTGTACCAAAAATTGCAGGATACCCGCTATTTATCGGAATCTGTTGCCCGGTTGTCCGGTATCGATACCCGGCAGCCTTTACAGCATATGCAGAGACAAATTGCCGGCTTTACCCGTCGCAGGCAAATCCTTCGTCTGCGGCAGATCGGTGGAGTGGCAGCTCTATTCCTTATTTTGTTGGGGAGCTTCTGGTTGGTTCACCGGCAGTCTTCGCTTCGGCAACCTCCGGTCGACCGGCCCATTCTGGCAGGAGGGCCTCGTGCTGTTTTACATTTGGGAAACGGCGAACTCATCCATTTGGATACCTTGCAACAAACGATTACACAAGGAGAGGTCAGGATTTCTAAGACCGACGACCGGAAATTATCCTATGATAGCCGGCAGGAAAAAAATGAGAAATCAGGAAAAGTGGTGTATAATGAAATAGAAATGCCCCGTGGCGGAGAATTCGATTTGGTTTTGGCAGATGGGACCCAGGTATGGTTGAATGCAGAAAGCCGTTTGCGTTATCCCGTTGAATTTTCGGGAAAAGAGAGAAAAGTCGTATTGGAAGGGGAAGCTTATTTTCAAGTAAAGAAAAATCCATCACTTCCTTTTCGCGTAGAAATCCGCAATCAGGTCATCGAAGTGTTGGGTACGGAATTTAACGTTTCGGGGTACAAAGACGAGGCATGTGTCTATACGACATTAGTAAATGGGAAAGTAAAAGTGGCAGCTACAGACAAGGGTATGACTTTGTTACCCGGTGAGCAGTGTGTATTGGATACCGGTGACGGCTCGATGATCAGGCAACAGGTCGATGTCGATAAAATAATCAGTTGGAAAAAGGGGAAATTTATTTTGGAAGAACAGACCCTGGAGCAAATTATGCAGAAGCTGGCCCGGTGGTACGATATCACAGTTTTCTATCAGAATCCGGCATTGAAAAACAAGGTTTTTAAAGGAAGTGTACCCCGGTATGCTGAATTACGGCAGGTA
>OGPA01001983.1_pt1 | contig 15596 bp, 21 predicted proteins | sample 1552841 | NCBI WGS metagenome assembly OGPA01 (sample SAMEA2579916, study PRJEB22360) | human gut metagenome | reverse complement strand
GAGAGCGAGGAAGCAACGCCCTCACTCTCACAGGCACAGCGGATGAAAAGCCTAAGCCAAAGCGGGCGGCTTGATATGGATACTATCTTTGCGATTATGACCGAGGAAAAGGGAAACCAGAAAGAAACCGTGAAAATCGGCATGGAGAAGCTGAGAAAATACTTCCCCAAAGGCACAACGCCGAAGCAGATGGAGGACATCATCATCAAGCTTTTAGAGCGTGAATTACAGAGGAAACGGAACAGGGACAGCCGTTAATCTTCTCTTTTCGGGCAGTAAATACAGAAAGTTGAGGCAGAAAATGAAAGAAATTCAGTATGAGATTGTAAAGGAAATCGCCGCACTCTCCACGAGTGACAGTGGCTATACAAAGGAAATCAACCTTATCTCTTGGAACGGGAAAGAGCCGAAGTACGATATCCGCAGCTTCTCCCCCAACCGTGAGAAATGCGGCAAGGGCGTTACGCTGACCGAAGCGGAAGCAGGAAAGCTCCTTGCGGCATTGCAGAAAGTGTTGTCGGAATGATGTTTTTATCTGGATTGGGAGCGTTTTCGGACGCTCCTTTTCCTTTTTGGAGGGAGGATATATGCCTATGGCAAAAGCGGTACAACGCCCAAAGATAACGGTGCAGGCGGTCTATTCGGGCGGCGGGGATATGAGGGAGATATTTATTTCCCTGCTTGTAGACGAGGTGCGGCGGGGGAAACACTCTGTCCGCACCTTTGAAATTGTAAAAGAACCAGAATACAATTTAAGCACAACAACAGAAAAGGAGGCGAGCTGAATGGGAATTTTAAGGACTGCCGCCTGTCGAAAGACGATATGGCGCAGGGGGACAGCGAGAGCATTAAAACGCAGAAAGCGATGCTCACGCAGTATGCAAAGGAACACGGCTTTTTGGTGGTGGAGGTCTATGTGGACGACGGTTGGAGCGGTTTGAATTTCGAGCGTCCAGATTTTAACCGTATGCTTGATGACATTGAAGCAGGCAAAATTGATGTGGTAATTACAAAGGATTTATCCCGTCTGGGGCGTGACCATTTAAAAGTCGGGCATTTCACGGAAATTTATTTCCAGATGAAGAATGTGCGGTATATCGCCGTCAACGACTGTGTGGATACCGCCAGCAAGAACAACGATATTGCCGCCTTAAAGAATGTCATAAACGAATTTTACAGCAGGGATAATTCAAGGAAAATCCGTTCTTCCATACGGGCGAGGGCAAAGGCGGGGCTTTACCGCACTGCCTTTAACCCTATCGGCTACCGCAAAGCCCCCGACAACCATAACAGGCTGATAGTGGACGGGGAGACGGCGTGGATTGTAAAGCGTATCTTCGAGCTTGCCAATGCGGGCATGGGGGCGCACAAAATCGCTAAAACTTTCCGAGAGGAACAAGTACCCTCCCCCTCCTGGTGGCTGCATTCCCGTGGGGAAAAGGATTACTCCGAACGGTTTGAAAATCCCGCCAATAAATACGAATGGTCGCATACGGTCATACAGAACATTATTAAAAATCCGTTGTATCTCGGTCACACGATTATGTGCAAGAAAGAGATTGTGTTTAAGGTGGGGGTTTATAAAATTGTTCCCGAAGCAGACCAGATACGGGTGGAAAACACCCATGAGCCGCTTGTTTCGCAGGAGGTTTTTGACGGGGCGAACGCAAAGGTTTTGAGCCGCAGGCGGGATACCACGGATAATTTCGTATCCCCTTTTTCGGGGCTTGTGAAGTGCGGCTCCTGCGGCAAGGCGTTGGGCTTGCGGTATTGGGGGAAGGACAGGCAACGTATTTATATCTGCACCACCTACGCCCATAATTCAAAAGCCTGCTCTGACCACCGTATTTTCTACGAGGATTTATACAACGCCGTCCTTGCCGATATCCAGTACCATGCCCGCCTTGCCTATGAGGACAGGGACAAAGCGGTGGCTCTGGCGGTGAAGATGAACGCAAAGGCAGACGGGAACAGGGGGAAATCCAACGAAAGCAGGCTGAAGCAGGCAAAGAAACGCTACGATGAAGTGACAAGGCTGTTTGACAGGCTCTATGAGGATTCCCTTTCGGGGCGTATTTCTAACGACAACTTTACCCGTCTGATTGACAAGTACCAGACGGAGCAGGAACAGCTTTTAGGGCAGATACAGAGCCTTGAAAACGCTTTGCAGGAGGTCAAGGACAGCCAGATCAATGCGGTGCAGTGGGCGGCTCTGATGGCTGAATATGTGGGGATACAGGAGCTGACCGCCGAAAACCTCAATCTTTTGGTGGAGCGCATTGAGGTGTTTGACCGCACACAAACCGAAGCAGGAACAGAGCAGGCAATTAAAATCTGTTACCGCTTCGGCGGTTACATAGGGGAACGCCGCTTTAAGGCAAAGGTTTTAAGGAACACGGGCGGCTGGGAGATACGCCGCAGGAAAAAGGGGAAAGACGATGGCAAAGACAATTTTTGAGGAACTGGGCGGCAGATATGAGCGGCAGGGAGATTACCTTATCCCCTGCATTGCCTTACCCGCCGAAAAAGAACAGCCGATTGGCTTATTCGGGCGGCGGCATTTGGACTATCTGAAGCAGCACCGCAGGGTTACATACACCAATCTTCTCACAAGCGGCAGGCTCAATGCTTACCTTACCGACATTGACAGGCAGGCACAGGAACGCCTTGAACGGCTCATAGATGGCATGAAACAGGCACAGGGTATTACGGAACAACTAAAGGCTGAAAACGCCTTAGAATGGGTCGGGAGAATGAATAACATACGGGCGCGTGCGATGGAGATTGTGAACGAGGAAATCATTTACGCATAATAGACAGGCGGCAGAGGGTAAAAGCTCTGTCGTTTTTTCTTCTTCATAACTTTTTTGGGTACCTTACTTTATTTTATTCCATCCTATTGACAAAGCTGACATTTCTGGTTATACTGTATATGTAACAACAAATACAGTTGGAGGTGGTTATTTGCACATTGTAATATCGAACAGTTCAGACTTGCCGATTTATGCACAGATAAAAGAGCAAGTAAAGGAACAAATTTTGTCGGGCGAACTTGAAGAAGATGAACTGCTACCCTCGCTTCGACAGTTGGCAAAAGATTTGAAAATAAGTGTATTGACTACTACGAGGGCATACAACGAATTGGAAGAAGAAGGTTTTATTACAAGTCGTCAAGGCAAAGGATTCTTTGTAATGTCAAGTGGGTCAAATCTCATTCGTGAACAGCTAATACAAGAGGTAGAGAAAAATCTTAATAACGCAATATTAGCGGCTGAACGAGCTTTTATGCCCGACGAAGAACTTATAAAACTACTACGGCTTTTATTGGAGGTAAACCATGAGTGAACAATGTTTAGAATTAAAAAATGTATGCAAGAGTTTTCGTGATTTTACGCTGAATAATATCAGCTTCACGTTGCCGCAAGGGTACATTATGGGGCTTGTCGGTCCGAATGGTGCAGGAAAGACAACAACGATACAGCTTATTCTCAATATGCTTGAAAAAGATACTGGCGAAATTTTGGTTTTTGGTAAAGATAATGTGGTTAATGAAAAAGAAATAAAGCAGGATATTGGTATTGTTTTTGATAGCATATTTTATGTGGATAGCTGGACAGTAAAAGATACAGAAAAAGCAGTATCTATTTTTTACAATGATTGGCGACATGATATTTTTAACGATATGGTTAAACGATTTGACTTACCGCAAAACAAAAAGGTTGGTGAGTTATCACGTGGTATGCAAATGAAGTTAATGCTTGCTTGTGCATTTTCACACAATGCAAAATTACTGATACTGGACGAACCAACAAGTGGACTTGACCCTGTTACTCGTGATGAATTTTTGGAAATCCTACAAGACTATATTAAAGACGGAGAAAGAAGCGTCCTGTTCTCAACGCACATTACCTCTGACTTGGAACAGGTTGCCGATTACATCACACTTGTCAATCAAGGTAATATGATTTTTACGGGCAGTATGGAAGATTTATTGAATAGTTATCGGCTTATTAAAGGGAAACCACGCGATTTAACAATAGAGCTTGAAAAAACCATAATTGGTTTACGCAAGACCAATATGGGCTTTGACGGACTTATAAGTGCAAAAGCCGCGACACAGTATAAAAATTATATTATTGATGATGTCAAGATTGATGATGTTGTCGTGCGTATAGGTAAAGGAGGCAGAAAAATATGAATGGTGCTTTTAGGATTGCTAAACTGGATTTCTTTACTATGAAATCGCAGGCTGTTTTATATGCCATTATGGTACTAATTGTTTCCATGTTTTCTATTATGGATTCGTCAATAATTGTATTATTCATTACGGGAGCATGGTTTACGGCGTTAATGGCTTCTAACATTTTTATCATACAGGAAAAAAATAATCTTAACCGACTATACGGCTCCGTTTCAGTGGAATTGAAAGATATTGTACTTGGGCGATACATTTTTGCGTTTTCCAATTATGTAATCTCTCTTGTTACTGTTATTGCTGTTTCTCTAATAGTATCTTTATTTCGAGATATGTTTATAGACGTATCCAATATTTTACTTGGCTTTAGCCTGTCTTTGTTGATTTTTTCAACTATAACGGGAATACAAATGCCATTATTTTTCAAACTGGGATACACAAAAGCAAAAATGTGGGCAGTAGTCCCGTTCCTTGTAGTAATGTCGTTAGTTATTATTCCGTCATTCATAACTGTATTGTCTACTTTTGTTCAATCGGTAATGTCAAATCAAAGTTTGGTAATCGCAGTTGGTATTGTAGTGAGTTGTGTTATTCAGCTAATCTCTTACAAAATTGCAGTTATTGCATACCGCAAACGAAAATAAGGAGGGGCTATATAAACTACTACTTTATAATGCAAGGAGGTCAATCTATGTTTTTTAGAAAATGTAAGAAATGTGGAGGCAAAATGGTTTTAGTAGATGCCGATATTGAGGTTGATATTGGAGGCAAAATACAAAAAGTCACAAATGTCCCTGCAAAACAATGTATGGAATGCGAAAATATTGTTGTGAATGAGTACGTTATAGAACGAATAAGGAAGTATGTTCGTGATTATCCCGCAGACATTCTTGACTTTGCAAAATGTGAGAACGAAGAAGGTGCTGCGGCATCGTCCATTTTATAATAGAGGGTAATATATGATTAAAGATAATTGGATTTTGTGTCCGATATGTGGCAATAAAACAAGGTTAAAGGTCAGAGAAAACACCATACTTGAAAACTTCCCTCTGTACTGCCCAAAATGCAGACAGGAAACCTTAATCAATGTTTTGAAATTTAATATATCAATTATCAAAGAGCCAGACGCATAAGACGCAGAGCCGATGAATGAGTGAGTAATCACCGTTTGTCGGCTCTGTCCTTTATATAACCATAGGTAGGACAAGCCCACCGAATAAAAAAACGATGCTTCGGTGAGCTGATTTGTTATGCTCTGAACACTCTCCGACTTCGCTTTTTGAAGTTTGGAGGGATTTCTTTTGCCTGCAAGCAGCTTTCATCTGCATTTACATATACCCTATCGGGGATGGACGGATAACCTGTTAAAAAAATCCTCGGTATCTCAAGGGGGCTTTGCACCTCAAAAGTAGAAGCCAAATCTCTACATAATAGAAATAAACTCTCCCTAAACCGTAAAGGTGTGACAGCCTTTGCGGTTTTTCAATTGTCGCTTTTTGCAGGAATATGGGACAAACTTGCTTCTGGCGTTGGATGCCGTTCTCCGCCCTCCAATCTGGATTTTAACAATTTTCAAAATTCAGATTGGAGGAAATTAGAATGGCATATAACCACGGACGGGAAGAACTAAAATGGCGTATTTGGAAAGAAGCCGAGGAAAGAATTTTACGGAAATGCGGTGTTGACGAGGATACCATCGAGAAAATCCGTATCTATGACAGGGCGGATTTTAATGCAACCAGACGGTTTTACCGCTATCTGAACGATGTCGGGGAATACCTTGAGGGAATGGCAGACACTGAGCGGCAGACAGAGGTACATTCGGTTACAGATTTATTGGATGAGATTGAAAACGAAAATCTGTATCGGGTATTACTTACGGTGGACAAGCGTACCCTGCAAATCGTCTTGCTGAAAATGCAGGGGTATTCCACAAAGGAAATTGCACCGCTTGTCGGTCTGACAACAGGAGCTATCTATGCAAGGTTGGAACATCTGAGGAAAAAGCTGAAAGCCTTTAAACGGTAAGGGAAGAAATTACATTCTCCTGCGGGCTATGGGGTGAGAGGTCAAAAGCCTCTTGCCCTATTTCTTTCGCAGGAGGAAAACATAATGGCATACCGAGTTAAGACATATAAGCTTCGGAAGGAAGCGGAGGAAAACGGCACAAGGTATTTTATCGGCTTTAGGGACGGGCAAGGCAGCTATCACGAATTAGAGGTATCTGAACAGTTCTTTATTGAGTTTCGGCAGATGGAACGCAGAAACCGTAACCTGCTGCAATCGGATGAACGCCACAAAGAATTTTTTGAGCTTTCCGATGAAGCCCTTAACAAAAGGGCAAGGGTTACGCCGAAAGGTGTTGACGAGCTGATTATCGAACAGGAACGCTCCGAACTGCTCCAGCGTATCATTGCCGCTCTGCCAGAGATACAAAGGCGGCGTTTCCTGCTCTACTATGAGTACGATTTCAATTACTATGAGATTGCTGCAATGGAGCATTGTACCGCTTCTTCGGTAGGTAAATCTATTATCCGTGCAAAAGAAAAGATAAAGGAGCAGATGAAAAAATATCTCTGCCCCTAACGGAGTGATAACGCTCTTGTATCTTCGGATATGGGGGCGTTCTTTGATATGTTCTCTAATGGAATTTGGCAGAAGTCAAGAAACCCGAACACGCCCTGAAACTGTTTATCCGTTTTGCACTGGCAAAGGGCGTTATTACACATGGTTTAGAGCTGATGATGGCTTTGTTTAATATAGTCCAGGGAATAACAGCAAAAATTATGGATTCAGCAGGTTTCGGCTCATCATCAAAAACGGTATTGCCCGATAAGCTTGTAGAAGCTATAGAGGATTGCGGATTTTTTGAAAGTATTCCATTATGGGCAGTAACGCTAATAGGAAGTCTGTTTATTACCGTATTGTCATTTGTTATGATTATGAGTGTTTACGGACGATTTTTCAGGTTATATTTGTACACTGCAATAGCTCCGGTTCCGCTGTCAACCTTTGCCGGAGAGCCAACTCAGAATATAGGAAAAGGATTTATTAAATCTTATGCAGCAGTTTGTTTAGAGGGAGCTATTATTGTACTTGCCTGTATTATATTTTCTTTATTTGCCTCATCTCCTCCTGCGGTCGATACAGATGTGTCGGCTGTAACAATGGTATGGAGTTATGTAGGCGAGTTGATTTTCAATATGCTTGTGCTTGTCGGTGCAGTTAAAATGGCAGACCGTGTAGTCAGAGAAATGATGGGATTGTAAGTGAAAATTTTCATTGACATGATAGCATAAAATGATTATAATATAGTTAGAATACTACTATCAAAGGAGCCGATTTTATGTATATACGTCCGTCAGCAGCAATAAGACAAAATTATAATGAAATTGCCGAGCTTTGCAAGAAAAGTAAAGAACCTATTTTCCTCACTAAAAACGGCGAGGGAGATCTGGTTGTAATGGATATTGAAACCTATAATAAAAGAGAAAAAATGCTCAAACTGCGTGAAGAGCTTTTAGCTGTCGAGGAGGACAGACTTCATGGCAGTAAGGGCTATTCAGTTGGCGAGGTTGCTGAAATGATGAGAAAAGTAATCGGAGAGGAAGCTGACAGTAATGGACGAGCAGAATAAGTATACAATAATTGTTTCGGAACGTGCTAAACAAATGCTTGTATCACATGCTGCGTTCCTTGCTCAGACAAGCGTTAAGGCTGCCCAGAGGCTTGCAGATTCTTTTGAAAAAACGGCAAATACATTAGAGTTTATGCCGCAAAGATGTGCATGGCTGACAAATGAGTTTATTCCACGAAATATGTATAGATACCTGTTATTTGAAAAGAGATATATGCTTATATTTCAAGTAAAAGATAATACGGTATATGTGGATTATGTCATTGATTGCCGTCAGGATTACGAATGGTTAATTTTATAAGGAAAGTAAAATACAGATTATTGAACGTCACTTTTTAAGTGGCGTTCTTTTTATATCCGAAAATGGAGGTATTTATGAATAGCAATGAGAAACCCAAAGATTACGATAAATATTATCGAGAAGAATTTAAGAAACCGTTGGAAGAAATACAACAGGATATTTTCTTCAGGGCAGATAATTTTCAGCATTAGGATTGGTATGGTGACTTTATGATTTATATGAACATAGGTGTATGTCAGCCACTCCCTGAATACAGTCTTGAAATTCAGAAAGCATTGAAGATAATGGGCTATAAAACACGTATCACTGAACATGATGGAGAAACCTATATTGTCCCTGAAAAGAATAGAAGCAAACAACATACACCAAAAGAATTTTATGAAAGATAATTAAAAAGGAAATAATTAAACGATAAAAAAATTCCGATTTATATGTCGGAGCTTAACAAATGCAAGGAGGAAATAACTTGGAGGTAAAAATAAATCGAGAAATCCGTAATTATACGGAATCAATGTTTTTCGGACTGTCACTAAGACAGTTCATTTTTTCTGTTTTAGCCTGCGGGGTTGCCGTCGGGCTTTATTTTTTGCTGAAACCCTATGTCGGTACAGAAACCGTATCGTGGATGTGTATTTTGGGAGCAGCGCCGTTTGCGGCATTAGGTTTTATACAGTATCACGGAATGAATGCCGAACAATTTATTTGGGCATGGATAAAATCCGAGATTCTTGTTCCTAAGTGTATGGTATTTCAGCCGGAAAATATTTATTATGAAGCATTAAAAAATTGTATTGATGATCATCAAAAGGAGGAATTGAAAAGTAATGATTAAAACATTAAGAAATACATTTAAACAGGATAAAGAGAAATTTGCCATACCCAGCAGCGTTCAGCAGGCAATTCCTATTCAGGCAATTTGGCAGGACGGGATTTTTCAGGTGGGCAGAAACAAGTTTTCAAAAACATTTAAATTCACAGACATTAATTATGCAGTTGCAGGCAGAGAAGATAAAGAAACAATGTTTCTTGAGTACAGTGAGCTTTTAAACTCGTTTGACAGTGGTGCAATTACAAAAATAACAATAAACAACAGACGTCTTAATAAACAGGATTTTGAAAAAACGATTTTGATTCCTATGCGAGAGGACGGTCTTGATCTATATCGTAAAGAATATAACGACATACTTTTGGAAAAGGCAACAGGTTCAAACAGCATAATACAGGAAAAGTATGTGACCGTATCTGTATTTAAGAAAAACATAGAAGAAGCAAGAAATTATTTTACACGAGTAGGTACAGAACTTGTATCACATTTTGCGCATTTAGGCTCAAAATGTGTTGAAATGAATGCTGAAGATAAGTTAAGAGCATTGCATGATTTTTACCGAACAGGAGAAGAAACCGGTTTTCATTTCGATTTGTCGGAAACTATGAGAAAAGGACACAGCTTCAAGGATTTTATATGTCCTGACAGTCTTGAATTTGAAAAGGATCACTTTAAAATGGGTACACGTTTCGGACGTGTACTTTTTTTGCGTGAATATGCAAGCTATATAAAGGACAGCATGATTGCAGAACTGACAGATATTAACCGTAATTTAATGCTAAGTATTGACGTTATACCGATACCGACGGACGAAGCGGTCAGGGAGGTTGAAAACCGTTTGTTAGGGGTAGAAACAAACATAACAAACTGGCAGCGCAGACAAAACGCCAATAATAACTTTTCCGCCGTTGTGCCTTACGATATGGAAAAGCAGAGAAGGGAAAGCAAGGAGTTTTTGAATGACCTTACTTCAAGAGATCAGAGAATGATGTTTGCTACTGTTACTCTTGTACACACAGCAGTTAGTTTAGAGCAGTTGGACGAGGATACCGAAACATTATTGACTGTTGCAAGAAAGCACTTATGCCAGTTTGCAGTTTTAAAATATCAGCAGATGGACGGACTTAATACTGCACTTCCGATAGGTCACAGAAAAATTAATTCCCTGCGTACTCTTACTACTGAAAGTCTTGCAGTGCTTATGCCGTTTCGGGTGCAGGAAATAATGGACGAAGGAGGTATTTATTGCGGAGAAAATGCAATATCTCATAACCTTATAATGTGCAATAAGGCTAAACTTTTAAATCCTAATTCATTTCTTTTAGGTGTTCCGGGAAGCGGTAAATCATTTGCGGCTAAAATGCTGATAGTTTTTCTGGCACTTGCCACCGGAGATGATATTCTTATATGCGATCCCGAACGAGAGTACGCTTCCCTTATTGAAGCAATGGGCGGCGAAGTTATACGAATTGCCGCAGGCAGCAAAGACCACATAAATGCAATGGATATGGTAGACGGTTATGGTGACGGACGAAATCCTGTAATAGACAAATCCGAGTTTGTATTGTCCTTGTTTGAACAACTTGATTCAAAGGGCATAAACGCAAAGGAAAAGTCAATTATCGACCGTTGTACCGACGCAGTTTATGAGGATTACAAAAACGGCGGAAATGTCCCGACATTATGTACTTTAAGAGAAAAGCTGCTTGAACAGTCGGAAAGAGAAGCACAGGATTTAGCACTTTCACTTGAATTGTTTACAAGCGGAAGTCTTGACGCTTTTGCACATGAAAGTAATGTTGATGTTAATAACAGAATGATAGTTTATGATATTATGGATTTAGGAAAGCAGTTAAAAACTATGGGACTTCTGGTCATTACTGATGCAATGCTAAACAGAGTTACGGAAAACTGGAAGAAAGGCAAACGTACTCATATCTTTTTAGACGAATTTCATGTTGTATTTGAAAATGAATATTCGGGTGCTTTCTTTAATTCTGCGTGGAGAAGATTCAGAAAAAGAAACGCTTTCCCAAACGCTATTACTCAAAATGTAGAATATTTGCTTGATTCTGTTCTGGCAAGCAGTATGCTTTCAAACTCAGAGTACATTGTTATGCTCAATCAGGCGGCTTCTGACCGTCAGAAGCTTGCGGAACTTTTAAATATTTCAAACGAGCAGATGAGCTACATTACAAATGCAGACGCCGGTTGCGGTTTAATCAAGTACGGAAGCTCGCTTGTACCTTTTATTAATAAATTTCCTAAAAACACACGTCTGTATAAGCTTATGACTACCAAACCGGGCGAGGACAGCGCTAACAGACGATAACAAGGAGGTTTAGAGATATGGATTACAAGTTAAGTGAAGATGAAAATTACCATATGCTTATTGATGAACTTGATAAAAGAGGTTTAGATAAGGAACGTAATGAAGTGGTTGGTCTTGTACATTATTTAGAAAGTATGGAACAGCAATTTACAAATGTTTTAGACGAATTACAGCAGGTACGATGTCAGCTTGAAAAAATTCAGGATAAGGGAATACGTAAAACAGTATTAAAAATCACAGGCAAAGCAAAAGAAGCTGTTAAGAAGTCATTATCAAAAATAAATACTGTCAAAAGCAACTTATTTCATTTCTTTAAAAATGTTAGCAAAGGAATAAAAAACCGAAGTACTCAGACGCTGAAAAAAGCAGTAATAGGATTAAGGATTCCCGATGTTTTATCGCATCTTAAAGTGGAACTTAATAGTCTGAAAAATAATTTATACCGAAAGGCAGACAAAATTGAAATAGTGAAGTATGAGTTGGATTCCGCTAAGAGTCATATAAAAAACGCCTTTAGAGCGTTGTTTTCTAAGTCATACAAACCAGACAAAAAATCTGATAAAGGAATACTTTCTGTTATTAGAAAATCATTATTAAAATGCGGGAATATAGTTTCTAAAATGGAAGGAGCTGCTGAAATAGCTATGAATAAATCTTCTCAATTCAGTAAAACAGAAGATAAGCAATCAGTAAAAAATGAACTGGATACATTAAAATCAAAGCATAAGTGTACAATTGAAAAACCTGTTCCCGTTAAGGAACAAGCAAGATAGTTTAAATCAAAACAAAAGCAGGCTTCGGTCTGCTTTTTGTTTTATATGGAGGTTTAGAATGAAAAAATTTTATATTGCAGTACTGCTGGTATGCGTCAGTATTTTAATCGTTTCAGGTTATAAATTAATGACCTATTACAAGGAAGATCAAAGGTATGTCGAAGAATTTGCTGAACTTGTTCAAATAGCAGAAGAAACCAACCAAACATATGAAAACTCCAAGGTAGAAACGCTTCCCTTTTATTCGGAATTGTATAACGAAAACAAGGATTTTGCCGGCTGGATTTCCATTACAGGTACAACCATCAATTATCCTGTTATGTACACTCCTGAAAATCCTGATTTTTATTTGAAACATAATTTTGAAAAACAGTACAGTGATTACGGTGTACCGTATATTTCGGAGGCTTGCAGTATTGCACCTCTGAGTGATAACACAATAATTTACGGTCACAACATAACAGGGGGAAGAATGTTCGGAGCATTACTAGACTATACAAATAAGGAGTTTTATGAAAATCATAAATTTATAGAGTTTAATACTCGTTATAAAAAAGGAAAATATGAAATAATTGCAGTTTTCAAGACAAGCGTTTATGATGATAAAGGTTTTAAATACTATACATTTATAAATGAGGACAGCAAAGATGATTATATGAATTTTATTAATCAATGCAAAAAACTTTCTTTTTATGAAACCGAAGCAACGGCAGAATTCGGAGATAAATTAATCACAATATCTACCTGTGATAACGGTTTAAACAACAGAAGATTTGTTATAGTTGCTAAAGAATTGACATAAGAGGTAGACTTAATGGACAAAACAATAAAAACTAAAAGTACTAAAAAAGATATACGGATATTAGATAAGACTGCTGTGGTAGGTAAAAATATTCGACATAACTATGTACGAATGAAGAATAATACTGAACATAATCAGAAAAATGAACACTCTCCTGTTGATTATGCTGAAAGTAATATAGAAAATGCAGTTAAAACAACATTATATAAAACAGCAGGACAAGTGAAAAAATATAGGAGTAATGTTAAAAGAGCAAGTCAAAAATATAATATTAGTAAAGGTGAGGAAATTACACAGCCTTCTAAATCTATTGATAAAACAATTAAAAATACAGGTTATAAATTTAACGCACGAAAAAATGTCAATAAAACTGTTAAAGAAGCTCACAAACTATCCGGCAAAACTGTAAAAACTGCGGAAAATACTGCACGTGTTTCTGTCAAGACTTCAAAGCAAGCGGCTAAGACTTCCAAGCGAACAGCAAAAGCGGCACAGAATTCTTACAGAATAAGCCGTGAAGTTTCAAAAAAAGCAGTCAGAACAGCCAAATCAGCGATAAAAGCTACTGTAAAATCTGTTACAGCTGTTGTTAAATCATCATCTTCTTTATTAGTATTAGCTGGACCAGTAGTTATATTAATGATACTTATTTTAATATTATTTGGCAGTGTTTTGAGTTTTGTTAATGATGACAGTTCCGAATCGTCTAATCGTATAAGTTCGCAAGTACAAAATTATGAGATTCTTATTCAAAAGTATGCTCAACAGCATGGTATACCGGAGTTTACAGAATTGATAAAAGCAGTTATGATGCAGGAATCAGGCGGTCAGGGAGCTGATCCAATGCAAGCGTCCGAATGCAGTTACAATACTAAATTTCCTAATAAACCTAATGGTATCACAGACCCTGAATATTCAATAAATGTTGGTATTCAGAACCTTGCTGCATGTTTAAAAGCGGCAGGCGCTGAAAATCCTATTGATATGCAAAATATACAGCTTGCTTTGCAGGGATATAATTTTGGTAACGGTTATATCTCATGGGCTAAAGAACGTGGAGGTTATTCAGCAGCCAATGCAATAGAGTTTTCAAATACGATGGCTAAAAAATTAGGTTGGACAAGCTATGGAGATGTTAATTATGTTAATAATGTGCTGCGTTATTATCTGTTCCGAAGCATACCGACAGGTGTTGGTAGTGATAAGCTCGTACAAATAGCTTTGACGCAAGAGGGTAATATCGGGGGTCAACCATATTGGTCTTGGTATGGATGTTCGTCAAGAATAGAATGGTGTGCTTGTTTTGTAAGCTGGTGTGCTGACCAATGCGGATATATAGAAAGCGGTATTGTTCCTAAGTTTTCTTATTGTCCGGCAGGAGTAGACTGGTTTAAATCAAATAATGTATGGCAAAATGGAAGTTATACGCCTGCGCCTGGAGATATTATTTTCTTTGATTGGGAAAATGACGGTATATCTGATCATGTCGGCATTGTTGTAAAGATTGAAAATAGCAGAGTTTACACAATAGAGGGTAATAGTGATGATATGTGTAAACAAAATAGTTATGAAGCAGGAAGTAATGTAATACTTGGATATGGAACGATTAAATATTAATTTGATTAATGCACATTTAGTTTAAAATAAAAAATATCTTAGTGTTCAACCACAAGATATTGTATTTAAACTGGAAATATTGTAAAATTACATTATCTTATATTTACTGAAAAAATGCAAAATGCGTATATCTAATTTGCAGATATACTCATGATTTTTTCGTAAAATATTTTGTTTTATGAAAAGTCAAAACAGTCGCAAACGGCGTATTTATGGGATTAATCAGCTAAACGCTTCACATATTTTCTTTTTAATTTATCAGAAGAATGAACATATGTGTTAAGCGTTATTTTTACATCTGAATGACCTAAAAGTTCACTTAAAGTTTTAATATCCATACCTTTTTCGATACACAGTGTAGCATATGAATGTCTAAGTGCATGAAACGACATGTATCGTATATTGGTTGATTTGAGAATTTTTTCAAATCTGTACTGCAATGTTCTAGGTTCTGTTGGCTTTGACTTTCCGGATAATATATATTTTTCATTTTCGTCTTTATATGTTTTTAACAGTTCAATAATAAAAGGCGGCATATAAACCTTTCTTATTGACGATTCTGTTTTAGGTAATTCAACTACTACCTTTGTTTTTCCATTGCCGAGAGATATTCTTTCAACCGTCTTTGTAACCATTAAGCTTCCTTGCTTAATGTCTATATCTTTCCATTGCAGACCGCAATATTCTTAAACCAGTATAAAGACTTAACAAAGTACAGATGTTTGATAAATTGGTATTGCTGATAAGGTAGTTTTCAAGCTTCCTTCGCTCTTTATCAGACAAAATCTGAATTTCGTTTTTTTTACCTTTGGAAGTTTAAGATTTTCACATATGTTATTTAATTTGTATTCGTTATGAGCAAATTATGAGCAAATTTTGATACTGATTTAAGCAGTGTAATTATGTCTTTGACTGTACCATTGGATAACCCGCCTTTACCGTCTTTCCTACCCGAAATCAAAAGACATTCCACAAATTCGTTTAAATTTTGTTTTGTAATTGAAGAATACTTTAAATCTCCAAGAAAAGGATAAATGTAATCATAAAGATTTCGCTTGTAATTACAGTAAGTAGACGATTTAACGCTGAACTTTTTGGACTGCAGCCATAACT
>OGPA01001978.1_pt1 | contig 15630 bp, 8 predicted proteins | sample 1552841 | NCBI WGS metagenome assembly OGPA01 (sample SAMEA2579916, study PRJEB22360) | human gut metagenome | reverse complement strand
TATTTTGTATTTGCTGTGCGGAAGAAGGAGTGGGATTGGATGACAACATTTGGGCAGAGGTTTTTAACAATCTTGGTAGTTGTGGCGATATTTGTGGGCGTTTGTTGGAAATAACAGAAAAACAGTAAAAATGTGTCGCAGCTATGGTCGAATAAATTATATTAGTTGAAAATAAAAAAAGATTTTGTTTGATATGTCCTTTGAAAAAGGTACTATTATAACAAAATCTCTTTTTATTTTTGGAGAATTTTAAAAATATTTTGCAATATTTAGAAGAAAATTTAGAATTTAGGTATTGCGATTGCACAATTATTTTGGTTATGCTACAATATTCCATAACAGAAAAAATGGATATTCCTGTAACAGTTTTTGTTGATGATAAATAAAATAAGAGGAAAAAAATAAATGATGTCAAAGAAAAAAATTTTGGTTGTAGAAGACAACAACATTAATCGAGCCATGTTAGCCAGTATTCTGGCTTCTCAGTATGAAGTTTTAGAGGCAGAAAATGGCCAGGAAGCACTTTGTGTTTTAGAACAGTACAAAGATGAGATATCTTTGATTTTATTGGATATCATTATGCCGGTTATGGATGGATATACGTTTTTATCCATTGTAAAGGAAAATCCAAATTATGCATCGGTTCCTGTTATCGTGACAACACAGAATGATGGGGAATCGGATGAAGTGGCCGCTTTGTCGCAGGGAGCGGCTGATTTTGTTGGCAAACCATATAAACCGCAGATTATTTTACATCGGGTTGCCAGCATCATTAATCTGCGGGAAACAGCTGCTATGGTGAATCAGTTCAAATATGACAGGCTGACCGGTCTTTATGGGAAAGAATATTTCTATAAAAGCGCTAAGGAATTTATTTTGAAAAATCCAGACAAACAGTATGATATTGTTTGTTCTGATATTGAAAATTTTAAACTAATTAACGATGTATTTGGTGTGCCTGCTGGAGATGCTTTGCTATGCGGGATCGCTCAAATTTATACCCAGTATGTAAATGCTCATGGTATTTGCAGTCATTTTCATGCTGATCAGTTTGCCTGTTTGATGGAGCATGATGAGGAATACACCGATGAATTATTTGCACAGATTAACGCTCAAATTAATGCGTTGACAAAAGTGAAAAATGTTTCTTTGAAGTGGGGTGTATATGCCATTTCTTCTGCCGAAAATGTTCCTGTAGAGCAGATGTGTGACAGAGCGCTGTTGGCTGCGCGCAGTATCAAGGGGCAGTATGGAAAATATTTTTCTTATTATGATGCTGCACTGCGGAACCAACTTTTGCGCAATCAGGAAATTACCGATGAGATGGAGAAAGCCCTTTTAGAGGAGCAATTTGTTGTATATTTACAGCCAAAATATAAAACCATTACCAGAGAGCTGTGCGGTGCAGAGGCATTGGTTCGCTGGATTCATCCGGAATGGGGATTTCAATCGCCGGGAGAATTTATTCCTCTGTTTGAAAAGAACGGATTTATCACTAAATTGGACCAATATGTCTGGAAAAAGGTTTGTATGCTGCTGCACGAGTGGGATCAAAAAGGACTGCGTTCCATTCCAGTGTCAGTAAATGTATCTAGGGCGGATATTTATAATGTTAATCTGGCTGATATGCTGAAAGGATTGGTAGAAACCTATGAACTGGAACCTTCCCGCATTCATCTGGAAGTAACGGAAAGTGCTTATACAGAGGATCCCAAACAAATTATAGAAACCATGGGGAATCTGCGTGACCTGGGATTTCTGGTTGAGATGGATGACTTTGGCAGCGGCTATTCTTCTTTAAATATGCTGAACCAGCTGCCGTTGGATGTTCTAAAGCTGGACATGAAATTTATTCAGAATGAAATGGCAAAACCGGCAGAACAAGGTATCTTGCGGTTTATTATGGAGTTGGCCCACTGGATGAATCTGTATGTTGTGGCAGAAGGTGTGGAAACTGAAGAACAATTGGAACGGTTGGGCGAACTAGGGTGTGATTATGTACAGGGCTATTATCTGGCAAAACCAATGCCTGATACAGCCTTTGAACAGTTGCTGCAGCAGTTGGATTCGACCAAGGGGATAAAGTAAGGTATACAATTAGGAGAGACGTGGATGATAGAAGAAGATATTGTCAAAAATATAGTGCGGCAGTTTTGCCGCGCTTGGTTTATAGAACGAAATTTTGTGGATACTGCTAAATTTTTGGCTGAGGACATTGGATTTGTTGGAACCAGCGTTTCTGAAATCGTCAGAGGAAAAATGGCTATGGAGGAATATATCCGAAAAGATATTGAACAGATACCGGAACCGTTTCAGTTAAACCTCTCTTTGATTCATCAGTTTGAATTGGCAAAGCATGTTTGGGAAGTGTCGGTTGAACTGACAATGCAAAATACCATGTATACCTGGTATTTGCGCAGCGTTTTTATCATTGTAAAAAATGAACAGGGCCATTGGGAAATCCGCAGTCTTCATATTTCTGAACCGGGACGTCATCAGCAGGACGGTGAGCATTATCCGCAGGCATTGGTGATGAAAAATATTACGCAGCAGCGGCAGGAACTGCTCAGTGATTCTCTGCCGGGCGGTATGATGGGCGGCTACATAGAAGAAGATTTTCCTTTTTATTTTATTAATCGGCAGATGCTGCACTATTTGGGATATGAAACAGAAGAAGAGTTTGTCAAGGATATCGGCGGACTTGTTAAAAATTGTATGCATCCGGATGAACAAGAGGCTGTGGACAAAAGTGTCATGGAGCAGCTGGGGCAGGCAGACGGATATGTAGTGGAGTACCGCATGAAAAAGAAAGATGGCTCTTATATCTGGGTGCATGACATGGGACGGAAAGTGATTGCTGAGGATGGACGGTTGGCTATCAATTCGGTTTGCATTGATATTACAGAGGAAAAGAAACGCCAGGACAGGGAAAAGGAAATTTATGAAAAAGAAATGGCCTATTTTACAGAAATTTCTTCTACAGAAGGCGTGTTCCAGGGCAGAATCAATGTCAGCAAAAACTGTCTGGAAAGTTATATTACCACAGCCAATCTGGCAGTTTCCAATATTGGCGACACCTATGACCAGACAATCGAAAATTTGGCAGCTTCTGCGGTAGATACAGCTTATGGTGATCGAATCCGCAGGGAACTGAATAGAGAACAGGTTATTGCAGCTTTTTCCAGCGGGCGGGCAGACTATCAGTTTACCTTTTTAAGAAGGCGAAATGATGGGACGGTGTTTTGGGTAAACACCAATTTCCGTTTGTATTTGCAGCCGGATGATGGCGATCTGGTTGTTTTCTTTTACACGGTGGACATTACAGAAAAACGGCTGCAAGAAACGCTGCTGGATCGCATTGCCGAATTGGAATATGATATTATCGCGGATATTGATGTAGCCCAGGGCAGTTATCATTTAATATCCTGTATAGAAGAATACAGTTCTGCGATACCTTCCGTTGGTATGTTTCAGGATGTTGTTGCTGAAATTACAGAAAAATATGTCAATCCCGATAAAGAAAAAGAATATCGGGAACAGTTCGATTTTTCTTATATGAAAGAGCAATTGGAGCAGCAAAACGCCTATAGCTTTATTGCAGAAATAAAAGATACACTTGGTGAAGTTCATGTAAAACGGTTCCTGATTTTTTATATTAGTAAGGAATTGCATCGGGTTTGTATGGCCTGCAGTGATGTGACCAACGTGGTGCGGAAGGAACAGCGGCAAAATGAAGAACTGGCGGCAGCGTTAAAAGCAGCGCGGCAAGCCAATGTGGCGAAATCAGAATTTTTATCGCGAATGAGTCATGAAATCAGAACACCGATGAATGCCATTATTGGTATGAGTACCATTGCAGCGCGTTCCATTGGCGATGATACTGTAATAGAAGAATGTATTGCCAAGATTGAGATGTCCTCTCGGTTTTTGCTGTCATTGATTAATGATATTTTAGATATGAGCCGTATTGAAAGCGGAAAGATGTTATTAAAAAAGGAAGAAATTCCTGTGCAGGAATTTATCACTGGTATTAATTCTATTTGCTACGGGCAGGCCAGCGGTAAAGGACTGGAATATGAATGTGTAGTGGATCCTATGCTGGAGGACGTTTATATTGGTGATTCCATGAAGCTGCAGCAGGTGCTGCTGAATATATTGAGCAATGCCATTAAGTTTACTGCTGAGGGTGGTAAAGTAAGCTTTTTGATATCCCAAAAGAAAAGAACGCAGTATAATGCGGAGCTGCGGTTTATCATCAGTGATACTGGCGTTGGCATGGGAGAAGAGTTTTTATCTCATATTTTTGAGCCGTTTGTGCAAGAATCTACCGGTACTACAGCGTTGTATGGCGGCACCGGTTTGGGATTGGCTATTTCCAAAAATATTGTGGATTTGATGGATGGAGAAATTACAGTACGCTCTATCAAAGGTTTGGGTACCGAGTTTACTGTAGATGTAAAAGTGGGAGTTGTAGAGCAGGAACCGCAGTTAGCTGTGCAGAAAGAGCAAGATTATGATTTTTCCCATCTGAAAACACTGGTGGTAGATGATGATGTGGCTGTCTGCAAAAGTGCTGTGTTTACCTTATGGGATATGGGTGTTTCTGCTGAATGGGTGGACAGCGGCTTAAAAGCAGTGGAAAAAATAAAAACCTGCTGGGAAAGCGGCGATCATTATGATATGATTTTGATCGACTGGAAAATGCCGGATATGGATGGGATAGAAACCACGCGAAAGATTCGTGAAGCAGTGGGAGCCGATATTACCATTATTATTATGACCGCCTATGATTGGACTTTTATTGAACAGGATGCAAAAACAGCGGGTGTCAATTTGCTGATGAATAAACCCATGTTTAAATCTTCTTTGATTTCGGCATTTACCAAAGCTTTGGGTAAGAACGAAACGCAGAAAAAACAGGTGATTACCGAGTATGATTTTACAGGAAAGCGGCTGCTGCTGGTGGAGGATAATCCAATCAATACAGAGGTGGCGCAGCTGTTGTTAAAAAGTACCGGTATTGTGGTGGATACAGCAGAAAATGGATTGCGGGCATTGGAGCAGTTTAATAAATCAGAAGCCGGTTATTATGATGCAATTTTGATGGATATTCGTATGCCGTTAATGGATGGTTTAACTGCTGCCAGTCATATTCGCCATCTCAGCAATGACGATGCTGCGACCATACCGATTATTGCCATGACAGCCAATGCCTTTGAAGATGATATTGAAAAAAGCAGAGCAGCGGGCATGAATGCCCATTTGGCAAAGCCCATTGATGCTGAACGGTTGTATCAAACATTGTATCATTTTATTGTTCAGAAAGAAGGGTGACGTAAATGAGTCAATTTAAAGAAATATTTGAAGCCTATGGCGGAAATTATGATAATACATTAGGACGGTTTTTAGGAAATGAAAGCATGTATTTGCGGCTTTTAAAAATGTTTTTCCAGGATGAAAATATGTGTTTGCTGGGAACAGCCATTGAAAATCAGGAGTGGAGAGCAGCTTTTGAAGCGGCACATACGCTGAAAGGTGTAACCGGCAACATGGGTTTGGATCCGTTGTATGATGCTGTGTGCAATATTGTAGAACCGCTGCGGTTAGATGATGGGGACACAGATTATACAGCGTTGTATCAGATAATCCAACAGGAGTATGAAAAGGTAACGCAACTGTATCAGCAGTTGACGGAGGGAGCCGAGTGCTAATGGGAGAAACAACGTCAGTAGTGTTTTCCGCCGAACGACTGGAATTTATGGACGCGTTTCCAGGGGGCGTTGTAAGTTACCGAATAAAAGAAAATACGTTGATTCCCATATCTTATTCCAATGGCTTTGTCAGGTTGTTTGGTTATGATGCAGAGGAATTTGAACCAATCTTGCAGAAAAATCCGCTGGGCGTTTTATATGCGATGGATGAAGAACGGATTTGGAAAGCGGTGGCAGCAGCTTGCGATAGTCATAAAATTTTAAATATATCTTATCGGATTTGGAAAAAAGACAGAACGGTGGTCTGGATTCAGCTGCAGGGGCAGGCGGTAGTAACAGATGGACAAGCGGTCTTTAATGCCATTTTTACCTATTTGCCTGATGAAACCTCTTTATTTCAGAGTATTGCCGATGAATCAGCTATGGGTATTTATGTAATTCGACAGGATAACTTTGAATTGCTGTATGCCAATGAAGTCAGTGAATTACAACAAAAGCGGGATCTTTTTTATACAGGACAAAAATGCTACATGGCATTGTATGGCAAAAAAGAAGTATGCGAACATTGCTTTATTCATCGTTATGCGGCAGAAAACCAGGAGCATGAGATTTATATTCCCGGCGAAGAAAAATTCTGTGCTGTCCGATATCAGGAATATGAGTGGAACGGGATTCCGTCTTATATTGTATTTATTCGTGATATTACCGAAGAAACGAAAAATCGCAATGAGAAAAAGCGGCTGGAACAATATTTTGAAACAATGGTCAAAAATTTGCCCGGCGGCGTGGTGGTGCTATGCTATTATGATGATGGCAGATGCCAGCCGGAATATATATCTGATGGTATTTATGCCCTGATGGACATGCCGGCAAGTGTGGTTTGGAATTTGTATCAAGATAATATTCTGTCTACTGTTCATGCCGAGGACCGGAGTCAGGTTATGGCGCAAATGCAGCAGTGTATTGAGGATAAAACCAATCAGTGTGAAATGACCTTGCGGCAGCTGCGGGGGCATGGGCAATATATTTGGGTAAAGGTAAAGCTGTCTTTCAGTAAACATGAAGGCGGAGAAACCAGAATCTGTGCTGTTTATTATGATTACAGTGCAGATAAAGCGGAACAGGAGTTGCTGCGCAAACAGTATAATGATTTAATTATGCAGCACTATCGCACCCAAGGGCCGGAAATGCTGATTATCGGTCATTGCAACGTAACCCAGGGCCGTATTATTGATATCATTGACTACACTGATTCGGACTTGCTGCATCAGTTTGGTACCAATCGAAATGATTTTTTTACTGGTTTATCCACATTAATTGTTGATGAGGCAGAGCGCGAGAAGTTTTGCCAGATATATTTGAATCAGCCTGCCTTGAACGCTTTTCTCCGCGGTGAAAGAGAACAAATTGTGACTTGCTTTGTGCAGTTTCCTAAAGAGACAGAGTACCGTTATGTGCAAGTAAAAATGAATCTGGTTTCCACACCGGATACTGGCGACGTAACGGGGATTTTGGCAGTAACGGATGTTACCGAGAATGTGATTTCGGAGCATATTTTACAGCAGTTATCCGCTGCCGGATATGATTTTATAGCGGATGTAGATTTGATAAAAGATAGCTACCGCATTTTGTCCAATCATTACCAAGACGACGATACTATCAATCAGTGGAAAAGCTATTCCCAATGGGTGCAGTATTTTTGCGGTAAACAGGTGGTTCCGCGGGATCAAGTTTCTACTGAACGGGAATTACAACGGGACACCATAATTGCAAGGCTGCAAAAAGAACAGGCCTATACGATAACCTTTTCTATTATGGATGAAAATCGTGAAATTCGCACAAAAAATCTTGTCATTTCTGCTGCCGATCTTCGGATTGGACGAATTTTTCTGGCGGAAACGGATATTACTGAATCCTTGCGGGAGCAGCAGGGACTTTTAAATATGATTGCCTATACCTTTGATTTGGCAGAATTTATCTATGTAGGAACCGGTCGGTTTGTGATGTACACCCGCAAAACAGTATTGGAAAAATTGCAGCCGTACAGCTCCAATGATTATGATCAGGCGGTAAGAGGTTTTGTTGCTGATTACGTGATAGAAGAAGAACAGGAAAAGGTATTAGAACAGTTAGAGCTGGTTCATGTGCAAAAAGCATTGGAGAAGCAGCCGGGCGGCTATGATTTTGTGTTTACCCATGTTTCCAACGGCGATATTCGCTATAAGCAGGTCAATGTTCTTTGGGGCGATGAAAATCACAGCACCATTTGTATGGTGCGTGCCGATGTGACCGATATTTTAAAACGGGAGCGGCAGACAAAAACCGAATTGGAGCAGGCGTTGGCCCTTGCCGAAAAAGCCAGCAAGGCAAAAAGTGAATTTCTCTCGTCCATGAGTCATGATATCCGAACACCAATGAATGCCATTATTGGCATGACGGCCTTAGCTACGGCGCATTTAAACGATGAAAAAAGAGTGGCGGACTGCTTGCAGAAAATAACTCTATCTTCCAAATATTTGCTGAGTTTGGTGAATGATGTGCTGGATATGAGCAAAATTGAACATTCCAAAATTACCTTGAATCGCCAAAAGCTTTCTATTTATGAACTAATCGAACAAATTTCTGTCATTTTGAATCCGCAGGCTAAGAATGCCGGGCTGGAATATACCATCGAAGTGCAGAATATGAAGCATCAGTATTTTTATGGCGATAGTCTGCGGATTAATCAAATTTTGATTAACTTGCTTAGCAATGCGGTTAAGTTTACGCCCAGCGGCGGGAAAGTTATTTTTGCAGTAAAAGAGATAGCGGCTCAAATGCCGTCCGATATCCGGTATCAGTTTATTGTGCGCGATACAGGGGTTGGAATAAAAAAAGAATACCTTACCAGTATTTTTGAACCGTTTTCGCGCAGCGATGGCGCAGCGTCTACAGAAGGAACCGGTTTGGGGCTGAGCATTGTAAAAGGGTTGACCGATTTGATGAACGGAACTATTTTGGTGGAAAGTCAACTGGGGGAAGGTACCGTCTTTCATGTGGAGTTAGAGTTTGAAGCCGTTACAGAGGATTGTGCATTTATACCAGAGATTACAGCCAATGCATCCATAGAAGGACAGCAGCTGTTTGCCGGTCGATGTTTTTTAATTGCAGAAGACAACGGCATTAATGCTGAAATTTTGTGCGGATTGTTGGAACTGTATGGAGCTGACTTTGTTGTTGCAACAGACGGACGTCAGGTTGTGCAGGCCTTTGAAAAGGCAGAGCGCGGTACTTATGATGCAGTGCTGATGGATATTCAGATGCCGGAGATGAACGGCTATGAAGCAACTCGGGCTATTCGCAGTTTGGAGCGGAAGGATGCTGCCGAAATTCCTATTATTGCCATGACCGCCAATGCCTTTGCCGATGATATTCAGGCTGCTTCTGCGGCAGGAATGACTGCTCACATTGCCAAACCCATTGATGTAGATATTTTGAAAACAACATTATATGAAGTATTAGCCGGAGACAGATTGCTGTAGAAAATTACTATGGAGAAGCCGCTATAGAAAAACTAAGATAGCGGGTGTTTATTGAATAGGTACATCATTTTTTGCTAATTTATAAAAAGCAGTCAGATAAGGGTGTTTGCAGTGGACGCCTGATTCTGATTGCTTTTGTTATGTGCGGCTGTTTTTAAAAAAATAATTATTTTAAGAACATTTGCTTTCTTTTAAATGGGGATAATGGTATAATAAATAGTCTTGAATAGATTTGTCTGAGGTGAGAACATGGGTAAGACAAAGAAAGCACAACAGAAAGAAACGATCAATATCACCCATATTTTGTTGGGGGTGGGCTTATTGGCCTTAACCATTTATACCGGTTGGATTATTATACAGGCGCCGGACAGTACAGGTTATGATACCATTGCGGCGTACAGCGCAGATCTGCAGGAAAAAATGGGCTTTTTGGGCGGCCTGATTTATCTGCTGATGCATGGGCTGATGGGAAAAGGGATTGTGTTGTTTCCTTTTCTGCTCTGTTTAAGCGGATTAAGTTTGCTCTCTGGAAAACAGCTAAGTCAAATGCAGATGACAGGGGGCGTTATGGCCGGGTTGATTGTATTAACTGTGCTGCATATGAATATTACATATGTGGATATCAAAGATGATTTTCTGCTGGGTATGTCCGGCAATGGTGGTGGTGTGATAGGAGCTGCTTTGTCGTTGCTGCTGCAGAAAGCCTTAGGCAATGTGGGCGCGTATATTGCCTTGTTTTGCCTGTCGGTGATTGCAGTAATCATTATTGCCCAGGGAGCGGTATTGAACAGAGGTGAGGATTTCATTTCTGCTGTGAAGCAGACCTGGAGCCGTATCAAAGAAACAGTCAGCCATTTTATTTTTGTTGACGAAGAAGAGTTGTTTGAAGAAGAAATAGTACAGCCGTCGGCTTTGCCAAAAAACAGTCAGCCAACCATGAAAGAGAAAAAACAGGTTAAGGCGGAAGCTGTTTCCTCTAGTGGGGAAGAACGTCGCGGAAAGAAGAGAAATCGGCTGAAAAGCTTTTTTGTGGAAGAGGTGCCGCAGGCAGCAGAATCATCGGAGCGCCGTACCAGATACACCGGTACAGAATATGTGGTGATTCCCAAAGAGAAGCCAGTTATTTTGAGCAGCTTGGTAGAGATTCATAAAACATTGGACGAGCAGGAGCCACGAAAAGGCTTAAGCCCTACAGAGCCGTTAAAGCCGTACGGGATTCAGGATTCTGTAGAGGATTTTCAACAGGTTATGAGAAAACGGCAGGAAAAACAGAATGACGAACAGGAAGAGCAGCAGGACCAACGAGAAGAACAGCCGATGACCCGATCCCAAAAGGTGACAGCCAAAAGCAAGGAGCAGCTCAAGCAGGAATCTGACACAAAGATTGCTGAAGAAGATGGAAAAGATGATGATGTGCAAGCAGCTGAGTTTGTGCCGGAAGAAATGGAAGAGGGGGTTTATCAGTATCCGTCTATTGACTTGTTGGAGGAAAACCCTGCATCGGGCAGCAACAAAAACATGAACGAGATTATGAGTCATGTAGAACGGTTGGAAAAAACGCTGAATGATTTTGGTGTAAAAGGTAAAATTGCCGATGTCAGCTGCGGTCCGGCCATTACCCGATATGAGTTTCAGCCGGCAGCCGGGATCAAGGTCAGCAAAATTGTAAATTTGTCCGACGATATTGCTTTGAGCATGGCGGTAGCCGGCGTGCGTATTGAAGCGCCGATTCCGGGCAAGGCTGCAGTAGGTATTGAAATTCCCAATAAGACCACATCAATGGTTTGTTTGCGGGAGTTAATCGAAAGTGATGCCTTCCAAAAAAGCAAATCTAAATTGACCGTGGCTTTGGGCAAGGATATCAGTGGGCAGGCTGTGGTTACAGATCTGTCCAAAATGCCCCACTTGCTGATTGCTGGTTCTACCGGTTCGGGGAAATCAGTCTGCATCAATACGTTGATTAACAGTATTTTATATAAGGCGACACCTGATGAGGTAAAATTTTTAATGGTGGACCCCAAAAAAGTAGAATTGGGAAACTATAACGGTATTCCTCATTTGATATCTCCTGTTGTAACCGATGCCAAAAAAGCTGCGTCCGCTTTGCGCTGGGCTGTCAGTGAAATGGACCGCCGTTACGAAGTGTTTGCCAATCAGGGTGTCAAAGATATGCCGCGATTTAACAAACTGTCCGAAGAACGGATAGCAGCGGCGCAAACCGAAGAAGAAAAGGCAGCCATTGAAATTATGCCGTATATCATCGTGCTGATTGACGAGTTAGCAGATTTGATGATGGTGGCTCCCGCTGATGTAGAAGATGCCATCTGCCGTCTGGCCCAGTTAGCCCGCGCAGCAGGTATTCATTTGGTAGTAGCCACCCAACGGCCGTCGGTAGATGTTATTACCGGGATTATCAAAGCCAATATGCCGTCCCGTATTGCTTTTGCAGTATCGTCCCAGACCGATTCCCGCACCATTTTAGATATGGGCGGCGCAGAAAAACTGCTGGGCCGAGGCGACATGCTGTTTTATCCCACAGGTATGCCAAAACCGCAGCGTGTACAAGGGGTTTATGTATCCGACAAGGAGATTGAACGCATCGTGGATGCGGTAAAGGTGCAGGGACAGCCTGTATATAACGAAGAAATCGGTACGGCAGCCATCAACACAGAAAAAGAAGCAGAGCCGGAAGAAACCTGGGATGATTTGATTCCGGAGGCTACCAAGTTATTTATTGAAAATGGTCAAGCATCGATCTCACTATTGCAGCGTCGATTCCGTGTGGGATACACAAGAGCAGCCCGTATTGTAGACCAAATGGAGCAGCGGGGACTGGTGGGTCCTTATGAAGGCAGCAAGCCTCGTCAGATTAAAGTGACCATGAGCCAGTACATGGATATGGTTGAAAATGGTGAATTATAATAGAGAACGACAGTATACTCCTTAAGCGAATGAAAACAAACTCTGCTTAAGGAGTATTTTTTATGATGCGATGGATCACAGTATAATTTTAATGTAGGTGATTACTAGTATGGTTGGGATATTGGAAAAGGGGGTTGACGGACAGGTTGCCGTGAAGATGCTTGTCAAAAATAATATTTAAAAAAATTTGTCAGAAATATTGTAATTTGTGATGATTTTTACGGAAACAGCTTGTATAATAATATTACATTTATAATTTGAAAAAGATAAAGGAGCAATGACAATGAAACAGGATATGATTGTGATTTTAGACCTGGGCAGTACCGAAAATACCGTATTGGCGCGTGATATCCGCAGTCTGGGTGTTTATAGCGAAATTCATCCCCATGATATTACAGTAGAAGAGCTGCAGGCTTTGGAGAATGTGAAAGGGATTATTTTAAACGGCGGTGAAAACCGGGTAGTAGATGGCGTTGCAGTAGACATTAGACCAGAGCTGTATACGCTGGGTTATCCAATGATTTCTGTCGATCATCCATCCTCTAACTGTGAAAAACAATTTGCAGCGCTGCCTGATCAGGTTGCTCTGAAAGAGTTTGTATTTGATACCTGTAAGGCAGAAGCAAACTGGAATATGACCAACTTTATTGAAGATCAGGTAGAACTGATCCGCAAACAGGTTGGCGACAAAAAAGTGCTGCTGGCATTATCCGGCGGTGTGGATTCTTCTGTAGTAGCAGCTTTGTTGATCAAAGCTATCGGACAGCAGCTGGTATGCGTGCATGTAAACCATGGTCTGATGCGTAAAAATGAATCAGAAAGCGTGGTAAACGTATTCCGTGACGAATTAAAAGCCAATCTGGTTTACGTAGATGCTACCGAAAGATTTTTGGGCAAACTGGAAAATGTAGCCGATCCAGAAGAAAAACGCAAAATTATCGGCGGTGAATTTATCCGCGTATTTGAAGAAGAAGCTCGTAAACTGGAAGGCATTGACTTCCTGGGACAGGGCACCATTTATCCGGATATCATCGAAAGCGGCACCAAAACAGCCAAAATGGTAAAATCTCATCACAATGTAGGCGGTCTGCCTGAAGATTTACAGTTCCAGTTGGTAGAACCTTTAAAACAGCTGTTTAAAGACGAAGTGCGTGCTTGCGGCGTGGAATTGGGACTGCCTCATGATATGGTATATCGTCAGCCATTCCCTGGCCCTGGTCTGGGTGTAAGATGTCTGGGCGCCATCACCAGAGACAGACTGGAAGCAGTGCGTGAATCTGATGCAATTTTGAGAGAAGAATTTGCCAAAGCCGGTCTGGACAAAAAAGTATGGCAGTATTTCACTGTAGTGCCAAACTTCAAATCGGTTGGTATGAAAAATCATGAAAGATGCTTTGAATACACCGTTATCATTCGCGCCATCAACACAGTGGACGCTATGACTGCCACCATTGAGCGCATTGATTGGGATGTATTAGAAGTTATCACCAACAGAATTTTAGCCGAAGTAGACAACGTAAACAGAGTTTGTTACGATATGTCTCCAAAACCACCAGCTACCATTGAGTTTGAATAAAACGAGTTGTCCCAGGGCAGAAAGATTTATTCAGACACCAGGCAAAAGCGCTTAGCCCTGACCCATAGTATAAGAACGACCTTGCGTGAACGGTTTTCCGTTCATGTGAGGTCTTTTTTGTGAAAAAAGAAATGGTAGAAAAGAAAGAGATTGCGGAACTGACAGGTATTAAAAAGGATACATTATATCGTAATTTACGTGATGAATAAGAACAAATCTATCCAAGTTTAACAAAAGGCTGAATAGCTTACAATTGAGTATTCAGCCCATTTGCTACATATTAAACAAATCAGTATGTGTTCCGGTATCAACTAAGGTTAATACTAGAATATTATCCTCTAACAAATATACAAGTAGCCAGTCTGGTTGTATGTATATGGCATTCCCGAAAGCCTTTATATTTTCCTTTCAATTCATGGTCTTTGAATTTCTCTTCTAAAGGCACTCCATATAATAATTTATCTACTACAGAATCGAGTAATCCAATATCCAATCCTCTTTTTTTAGCTAATTTCAAAGATTTTTTGAATTTTCCAGTCAGCACTAATTCGTAGTTCATAAATCAATATCCTCTAATGCTTCGGAAAAACTACTATATCTTTTTGTACTAGAGTCTCTGCTGATTTTCTTTGCTTCTTCCATAGCACTTAATACTTCTGGCTTATATTGTGCCTGCGGTAATTCTACACTAAATGGAAGTCCATTTCTTAATACACACTGGCGTAGGAAGATATTCATAGCACTGGACATATCCAATCCTAGTTGTGCAAATAACTCCATAGCCTGTTTTTTTAAATCTTCATCAATTCTAATCTGAGTTGGTATTGTAGTCATAGTATCATCCCTCTCAAAATTCATCCTTATGGTGTAAAAACTGAATAAACATTAGTATCTTTATCTATCTTTATTATATGCAATTTGGTTTACATCGTCAATTATTTGTAGTATAAATAATACAAATTTCAAGTTTAATGATGCTATATCTATATAGTCAACAATGAGATAACCATATTATACGTACGCGGGAAGGCAACCAAATTCTTCAACATATTCTTTTAAATATTTAAATGAGAATGCTTCTATTTCCTGCTTTAGTTTTTCCGACTGTACTTTATCAAAGTAAGTACACAATAAATTCGGAATTTTAGTAACCCCTCTACCCTATTGGAATCGTGACAGGAGAGATACGCAGTGACGATAAATCTTTTAATGTCCGTTTGAAGGCTTTTAACCCTTTTCCTTCCAAGGATGCTTTCGCTTTGGCCAAACTTCGGCACTGATTAACGAACTGAAAAGCATCAATTAAGCGATTCTCTTTTTGTCTATGAAAGTGATTTTCTTTTGAAAAGTATATGATTAAAGTTTTAACTGAGACAATTTAATATGAGCGGAAAATTATCATAACAGGATAAAAGAAAGTGCCCTTGGTCAGAATCAATATTTCTGACCTGGGACAAGTTTTTTCTTGAGCGATTCTATTACAGCACAGTTGCTGAAGCTTGGTTAAGGCTACTTGAGATTGAAACAAAAATAAAATATTAAAAATAATATGTTGCCGGTAGGAATCTCTTACCGGCAATTTTTGTTGTTTCCCAGAAGTGTAGTTTTTACATGTCTGGAAATGTAGTTTTTACACCTCTGGACATGTAAAAACTACAAGGTAATAATACTGAGAAGTAATAAGACTGAGTTAAATAGTAATAGAGGAGGGGGAGGGTGATGCGGTAGTTCTTTGCTTGCAATTCTGCATCGGGCTGTAGGACATATCGTTCGTACATAACATACATATTGGCATAAGCAATATAGGCCAAAAATAAAATAAAGGGCTAAACAGATCATAGTCGAGTGTTCAGCTCATTTTTTTCTACTATAGTATATATTTATTTTGAACGATATGCCC
>OGPA01001975.1_pt1 | contig 15652 bp, 14 predicted proteins | sample 1552841 | NCBI WGS metagenome assembly OGPA01 (sample SAMEA2579916, study PRJEB22360) | human gut metagenome | reverse complement strand
AGCAGTCGGCACAGGCCATTGAAGAGGCGAAAAAGTGGTTCCGGCCGGAGCTGGTGGGCCGTCTGGATGAGCTCATCGTCTTCCGCCCGCTGGAGGAGCAGAGCCTCTGCTCCATCGCCGAAAAGCTGCTGGGCCAGCTGGAAGAGCGTGCTGCCCGCAGCGGCTACCAGCTGACCCACACGGCCCGGGTCGGCCCGGCGCTGGCGGCAAAAGCACATTCGCCCTATGGTGCGCGAGAGCTGCGCCGACAGGTAGACCGGGCCGTGGAGCAGGCCTTCGCCGACCAGATCGCCTCCGGCAGTGTGAGCCTCGGACAGCACTGGACGGCAGACTGCACCGAGGACGGCACGATCGTGGTGCAGGAGACGCAGACGGCGGGTGTCGGCTGAAAAGCTCTTGCATCTGCTCTGGTTTTCCGCTATGATAGAGGGCAGGAACCACCAGAGGAGGAAGCCGAATGCGCTATCTGTTTTTGCTCAACCCCACCGCAGGCAAGCGGGACTGCACTGCCGAGCTGGCCCCGGCCATCCAGACCGCAGCCCAGCGGGCGGGCATCCCGCCGGAAAAATGGAAGGTCGTTGTGACCCGGTACGCAGGCCATGCCCGGGAGCTGGCCGCTGAGGCGGCGCACACCGCGCAGGCCGACGGTGAGCCGGTGCGCATCTGGACAGCGGGCGGCGACGGCACCTTCAACGAGGCGCTGACCGGGGCGCAGGGGTGCGGCCTCGCGGCGGTGGGGTGTCTGCCCTTTGGCAGCGGCAATGATTTTCTGCGCACCTACGGCACGCGGGAAGAGTTCAATGACCTCGACGCCCAGCTGGCGGGCGGCGAGGTGGACATTGATCTGATGCAGACCGACCTCGGCCTTTCAGCGACCATCTGCGCCGCCGGACTCGATGCACAGGTGGCTTACGGCATCCCGCAGTTCCGGCGCATCCCGTTCTGCGGTGGCGAGATGGCCTATGCGCTCTCCATCGTCAAGCAGCTCTGCGGCCACATCGGCCGGAACGTGACCTTCACCATCGACGGTGAGGAGCTGACGGTGGACTGCCTGATGTGTGCCGTCTGCAATGGCCGCACTTATGGAGGCGGTTTTTATGCGGCCCCCGAGGCTCAGCCCGACGACGGCTGGCTGGACGTTTTCATCATCCGCAGGGTGAGCCGCCTGACGATCGCCCGCCTGCTGGGGATGTACAAGAGTGGCAGGCACTTCCGGAACGGTGAGCTGACGGAACAGGCGAAGCCCTACTTCATCTACCGCCGGGCAAAGTGCGTCTCCCTGCGCCCGGCGGACGGACGCGGCCCTATCGTGGCGACTGCCGACGGCGAGTGCGCTCCCTGCGACGCCATCACCGCCCAGCTCAAGCCGCTGGCCGGGCGCGTCCTGCTGCCCAAACCGGCCTATGAGCGGTTCATGGCCCAGCGGGCCAGCGTGTAAAATGAAAGGATGAGAAGCGCCCTGCACGTTTCTTTAGGGGCTCATCGGAGGATCAACAAAGGCGGCGGCTTTCCTTGTCAAGGGAAGCCGCCGCCTTTTCCGTTATCTTACAGCCTGTTTCAGCTGCTCCAGGTCATCCGCATCCGGGTGAGAAAGAGCTTTGTCAAAATTCTCGATCATGGCATCCAGATTGGGCAGATGGATCGGCTGCTTTTTCATCTCTTCGTACCGCTGGCGTACGGACATCGGCATTTTGCCCTGACACATATAGCAGCCGAAAACAGTGTTGCTCTTGTCCAGCGAATGCTCCACCTTTTTCAAGATCTTATCAAAGTATTCTTTGCTGCCGCCGAAGCCGGCAGTGCCAAAGAGAAAGATGTTTTTGCCGTGCAGCTGCTTCAAAAAGTCCGAAGTGCTTTCATCGGCATTTCCCTTGTCCGTCCAGAAGCCCACATAAAGGGTGTCCGCTTCCATGGCGGCAGGATCCGGGATGCCGAAATAATCGCAGCCTTCCTGCGGCAGGCAGTCGTGCAGCGTATCTGCCAAGATTTTTGTGTTGCCTGTTTTGCTGCTGTATACGATCGCGTAACTCATAGCTTCTCCTTTGTGAATATCTTTTTGTTTAGTATATCGTAATTTTTTTTTTTTGTCGGGTGGGTTTATGCGTTTTTTGCTTCTTTTTCTCGCAAAGCATCATAAACACAGCGGGTTCCCTGATGTGCCGTCAGCCCGCCCAGACATTTCTTGTTGCAGCGGAGACAGCGGTGGATCTGTTCCGCCTGCCCGTTTTTCAGCTTGTTCACCCAATCCGGGTCTGCCAGAAGCTGGCGGCTCATGGCGGCGCACTGGATGCGTCCGCTGGCGAGCTGCTGCTCCACAAGATCCGGGTCGTTCAGACCACCGACACCACAGATGGGCAGCTCGGTGTACTGCCGCACCTCATCGCAGAATTTGAGGAAGCATCCCGGCTGGCTGAAATAGGGATGATCGGCGGGCGGGATGGTGTTCTCCAATGCGGAATGGTTTGCCAGCGTTACATGGAAGCTGGTAACACCCGCCTGCTCCAGCAGCGGAACGAACACCGGCAGTTCTTCTTCCACCACACCGGCATTGCCAAAGTGCGGGTTTTCCTGCCGGACAGCCAGCTTGTAATCAATGGGCATCCCCGGAACTGCCGCATGGACAGCCGAGACCGCTTCCACCGCAAAACGGGCGCGGTTTTCTGCGCTGCCGCCGTATTCATCGGTGCGGTGGTTGAAGATGGCTGAACTGAAACTGCCGCACATCCGGTCGCCATGCACCTGCACCATATCAAAACCGGCCTGTTTTGCCAGCACCGCCGCTTTTCCAAACCCGCTGATGATGGTCCGGATCTTCCGTTTGGACATCTTTGTAATGTAAGGAGCGACTTCGGCGTTCAGCTTTTCCCGCAGCTGATCCGGGGTGATCTTCTTCAGCAGGACGCCGGGAATGTATTTGAACATCGCCAGCAGGTTGGAATCGCTCTGGTGCAGCTGGGCACAGACTTTGCAATCCGCATCATGGGCGATTTTCACGACCTGCTGGTAGAATGCAAAGCCTTTGGTGTCAAATAGAGATTTTTCAAATTTGCTTTTGCCCACCGGGACATCGCCCACGATGATCATGGCACAGCCGCCCTGTGCAATGGCACGGATCTTTGCAAGGTATTCTTCATCCGACAGCCCGAATGTTGTCGGCGCAAAAATGATGCGGTTTTTCAGCTGCATCCCACCATAATGGATCGGACTCAAGATCGTTTCGTACATCATTTGCACACTTTCTTTTGCACTGCTTTTTGCAGTAATGTCAGCAGCTGCTGCCGCTCCTGCGCTGTCAGTCCGCCCAGACTCTGCGCATCCCAGTCGATAAAGACCTGATGACAGACCACAAAGGCGTTTTCACCCCTCCGGGTCAGCTTCAGGTGGTAGCTGCGCCCATTCTTTTCTTTCGTCAGAAAGCCGTCTTCGGCCAGCTTGTTCAGGCTGCGCTGGGAGTGGCCCCAATCCAGATGCAGATCTTTGGTCAGTTCCGAAGGCGTACAATCCGGATGCTTTCCTACATAAAGGACAAAATATATCAGCCCGAAGCTCAGACCCAGTTCCTGTAACCGCTGGGTCGTGTAAGCGGCAAACTCTTTGTGCAGGGTCAGAATGCAGGAAGATACCGTGGATGGCTCCATTTCGTCAACTCCTTCTGCGTTTGAATGGAAAGCATTATAGCACTGTTACTTGACAAAGTCAAGTGCTTTGACTGCACTGTGTTTCGGAGCGAAAATATGAAGGTGAACCGGAATTGCCCAAATAGAGAGATGATCCCCCTATAGTTTAACGCACTGGTCTTATGACGGGTGCGTTTTTTGTTATCTGAAAGGCAGATGGATCGTAGATTGTTCGTACATGGCGAGGGCAAAAAGAACATGGCTCATGAAAAGGACATAAAAACTTAACAAAGAAATTTGCAAAACCCCTTGATTTTTGACTCCAAGATGAGTACAATACACTTAGCACTCAAGGAAAAGGAGTGCTAAACAACCGGAAGGGCAAAGCCCCCGGGACATAAAACAGTTTATCTTTTATATTTATAATAGGAGGGCAAGAACGATGAAGATCATTCCTCTTGCAGACCGTGTTGTTATCAAGACTGTTGAGGTCGAGGAGACCACCAAAGGCGGCCTCATCCTGACTGGCAGCGCCAAAGAGAAGCCCCAGGTGGCACAGGTCGTGGCCGTTGGCCCCGGCGGTGTCGTGGACGGCAAGGAAGTCAAGATGACTGTCAAGGTGGGCGACAAGGTGCTCACCAGCAAGTACTCCGGCACCGAGGTCAAGGTGGACGGCGAAGAATGCACCATCGTGCGTCAGGCCGACATTCTGGCTATCGTGGAGTAAGCGTCTTTCCCTCACACTGGATAATCAAGCTTTTACGAAGGAGCGATAAAATATGGCTAAGCAGATCAAGCAGGGCGAGGAAGCCCGCAAGGCACTGTGTGCCGGTATCGACACTCTGGCAGATACTGTTAAGATCACCCTCGGCCCCAAGGGCCGCAACGTGGTGCTGAGCAAGAAGTTCGGCGCCCCCGTCATCACCAACGACGGTGTGACCATCGCAAAGGAGATCGAGCTGAAGGACGAGTTCGAGAACATGGGCGCACAGCTGGTGCGTGAGGTCGCAACCAAGACCAACGACGCAGCAGGCGACGGCACCACCACCGCAACCGTTCTGGCACAGGCTATGGTCACCGAGGGCATGAAGAATGTCACCGCCGGTGCAAACCCGATGGACATCCGCCGCGGCATGACCAAGGCTGTCGCTAAGGCCGTCGAGACCATCAAGGCACACAGCCAGAAGGTCAAGGACTCCAACGACATCGCCCGCGTCGGCACCATCTCCGCAGGCGACCCCGAGATCGGTCGTCTCATCGCCGAGGCGATGGAGAAGGTCACTTCCGACGGCGTCATCACCATCGAGGAGAACAAGACCACTGCCGAGACCTACAACGAGATCGTCGAAGGTATGCAGTTCGACCGCGGCTACCTGACCCCCTATATGGTCACCGATACCGACAAGATGGAGGCTGTTCTGGACAATGCCGCCATCCTCATCACCGATAAGAAGATCAGCGTCATTCAGGACCTCGTTCCTCTGCTGGAGCAGGTCATGCAGAACGGCATGAAGCTGCTCATCGTGGCCGAGGACATCGAGGGCGAGGCTCTGTCCACCCTCATCGTCAACCGCCTGCGCGGCACCCTGAACGTCGTGGCTGTCAGGGCTCCGGGCTTCGGTGACCGCCGCAAGGAGATGCTGCAGGATATTGCTACCCTGACCGGCGGCACGGTTGTCTCTGCAGACCTCGGCTACGAGCTGAAGGACGCTACCGTTGACATGCTGGGCCATGCCCGTCAGGTCAAGGTCACCAAGGAGAACACCACCATCGTGGGCGGCGCCGGCGACAAGGACGCTATCGCATCCCGCATCGGTCAGATCCGCAACCAGATCGAGGCCGCTACCAGCGACTTCGACCGCGAGAAGCTGCAGGAGCGTCTGGCAAAGCTGGCTGGCGGCGTGGCTGTCATCAAGGTCGGCGCTGCCACCGAGGTCGAGGCCAAGGAGCGCAAGCACCGCATCGAAGATGCCGTGCGTAACGCCAAGGCCGCCATCGAGGAAGGCCTGCTGCCTGGCGGTGGCGTGGCCCTCGTTCAGGCTGCTGCCAAGGCCGAGAAGACCGAGGCCGTCACCTCCCTGACCGGCGAAGAGGCTACCGGTGCCGCCATCGTGTTCCGCGCCATCGAGGCCCCGATCAAGCAGATCGCCGAGAACGCCGGCGTGTCCGGTGACGTGGTCATCAACACCGTCCGCTCCCTGCCTGATGGCGAAGGCTTCAACGCCGCCACCGACACCTACGAAGACCTGCTGGCCGCCGGTGTGACCGACCCGGTCAAGGTGACCCGCTCCGCTCTGCAGAACGCCGCCTCCATCGCTGGTCTGTTCCTGACCACCGAGGCCGTCGTTGCCAACAAGCCGGAGCCGAAGTCTGCTGCCCCGGCCGCCGGTGCCGACATGGGCTACTGATCCGCAAACGATCGCTAGCTGATTGAGCTGAAAGGGGACTCCTTCGGGAGTCCCTTTTTTGTATTCTGGCTCCCCTCTTTGAGGGGAGCCAAGAAACTAGCTGGCAAACAGGCGCGAAGCTTGGATTTCGGCGTCAGCGTACACGGTGGAGGCTTGCGTCAGCGAGCGTTGGATGGACTCGAGTGAGGCCTCCATCTGCTGTTGGGCCGCACGCCACTGTTCGGCTACCGCGGTGAACTGGGTGGCCGCCGAACCTCGCCATGCGTCCTGCAAGGCATTGAGATTGGTGTACATGCCGCCCACGGCCTGCCTGATTTGCGAGATCGAAGTGGCCACTGCGGCCGAGGATGATTGGATTCGCTCGGAATCTACCTGATATTGGGGCATCGTTGCTCCTTTTCTAGAGGGTTAATGGTATGTATGGCGGCCGATTGCCAATACCGGCCGTTAAGGTGGAGGATATGTCAACAACGAATCGGGAAGACGGAAAAACAACTATTGTGGTCCTAGCTTCGGAGCCGTCCTATTCGGCCTTCGGGAATATGGTCCGAAAATGGCTTGTTTGCGCCATTTGCGCCCTTGCTGCAGTAGCGATGAACGCAATGTGGATAACTGCAAATGCCTATGGGGATAACTCGAGCGACAGCTCTGACAGCTCCAGCAGCAGCACCGACAGCGGCGTGACCATCACCGAGAACATCACGGATACGGAAAATCTCCTGGGCTCCCATGCGGCCGAAGTCACGGATGCCATCGCCAAAACCGAGAAGGAAACCGGTGTACACGTGCATCTGCTGTATCTTTCCAGTTTCAATAGTCAACAGAAACCGGGAGACTGGGCGGCAACCGTGATGGAGTCCATGAATCCCAAGCCGAACACAGTGATGCTTGCCGTGGCCTCGAATGACGGCAACCTGGTGGTCGTCGTGTCCAAGAACTCCGATAAGTGGCTTCTCGATAACAAAACCGTCGATAAGCTATCCGAAGCCGCACAGCAGCCGTTACTGGAAAACCCGCCGAGCTGGTCTGGCGCGGCAACGGCAATGATGGATCAAATCGTGAAATCCAAAAAAGCCTCCACCTCATCGTCCACGGTGATCGTAGGCATAATCATCATGGGTGTGGTATTGGTGGCGCTGGTCATCATCATCGTGGTCATGGTGGTGATTCATCGGCGCAAGGAGATCAAGAAGGATTCCAAGGCCGAACTCCAAGATGACATTCAGGAAACGCCCAGAAGAGCGCGACACTCTAGGAAGCATGAGTAAGCCTATTGAAGCATCGATTGTTGTTGTCGACGACGAGCCGTCCATCCGAGAACTGCTGGTCGCTTCCCTGCACTTCGCCGGATTCGAGGTAAACACCGCCGCTTCCGGTTCCGAAGCCATTGAGGTTATCGAAAAAGTGCAGCCTGACCTCATCGTGTTGGACGTCATGCTGCCTGACATCGATGGATTCACCGTCACCCGTCGCATCCGCCAGGAAGGCATTAACGCCCCTGTGCTGTTTCTCACCGCTCGTGACGACACCCAAGACAAGATCATGGGCCTGACCGTCGGCGGTGACGATTACGTCACCAAGCCGTTCAGCCTCGAGGAAGTCGTGGCTCGCATCCGCGCCATTCTGCGCCGTACCCGCGAACAGGTGGAAGACGATCCGATTATTCGCGTCGCCGACTTGGAAATCAACGAGGACTCCCACGACGTGACCCGTGCAGGGCAGCCGGTTGACCTGAGCCCTACCGAATACAAGCTGCTGCGCTACCTGATGGACAACGAGGGCCGAGTACTGTCCAAGGCACAGATTCTCGACCATGTCTGGCAATACGACTGGGGCGGCGACGCAGCCATCGTCGAATCGTACATCTCCTACCTGCGCAAGAAAGTCGACGGCATCGAGGTCGACGACGGCGAAGGCGGCAAGCGCAAGGTGACTCCGCTGATCGAAACCAAGCGCGGCATCGGATACATGATTCGCGAACCGAAGAACTAATCGCCTCCATCCATAACGTATCGCAATCTCATGAGTATCCCCGATAAGCAGTCAGGCGGCGTACCGCCGAGCAGCACGCCGAACGCCGCCCCGAACACGAATCCCATGCCTGCAATGTCGCCGTTCGCCGCCCATTTCCAAGAGCAGCGCGAGCGTAAGAAAAACATGCTGATGCGGCATATCGACCGTATCTCGTTGAGCAGCAAGCTGGTGGCCTGCACCATCGCCGTGCTGCTCATCGGCGTGTCGGTGATTTCCTTCTCCATCCGCGCGTTGGTGAACAACTACATGCTGCAGAAAACCGACACCCAGTTAAGCTCGCAAAGCCAACTGGTGGTCAACAATATCGATCTGCTGTCAAAAAATGACTCATCGGGGCCGAACTCGTACTTTCTGCAGATTCAATACACCGACGGAACCAAAGACAAAGAAGGCAATCCTCTGGTCGTGACCCCGCTGATGCCGCAGATGCAGGACGGTATCGTATCGGTGCCGATTCTGCCTACCTATGGCGATACCAATGGCATCACGCTCGGTCAGGCATTCACTACGCAGGCGGTGGCCAAGCAGATCATCACGGTGCAGTCCGACAGTGCGGACAGCCAGAACGATCCGGCCAACGGAAACTCCAATTCCTCTGACACCATCACCAAGGTACTGGCCAACCCCACTGCCAATGCCAACCATGCCGCCATCGTCACGGCGAGGGCACCATGGCGTATTCTGCCGGTGACCTTCCAGCAAAACGGCAAGGACCGTGCCGTGGTGTACATCGGCTTGTCGCTGGCCGACCAAATCGACACCGTCAACACACTCACCCGATACTGCATTGTGGTCGGCATCGCCGTGGTGCTGCTCGGCGGCTCCCTGTCCACGCTGATCATCCAGCACACGATGACGCCGCTGAAGCGCATCGAGAAGACCGCCGCGAAAATTGCAGCCGGCGACCTGAGCCAACGTATTCCTTCCGCGCCGGAAAACACCGAGGTCGGCTCTCTGGCCGCCTCGCTGAATTCCATGCTCACCCGAATAGAATCCAGTTTCCATGAGCAGGAGGAGACCACCGACAAGATGAAACGGTTCGTCTCCGACGCCAGCCATGAGCTGCGCACCCCGTTGGCCGCCATCCATGGCTATGCGGAGCTGTATAAGATGCAGCGCGATATGCCTGGTGCCTTGGAGCGTGCGGACGAGTCCATCGAACATATCGAACGGTCCAGCCAGCGCATGACTGTTCTTGTTGAGGATCTGCTGTCTTTGGCCCGTCTCGATGAGGGGCGCGGCATCGATATGACCGGCACGGTGAAACTCTCGTCGCTGGTCACCGACGCCGTCGACGATTTGCATGCGCTCGACCCGGACCGTGCCGTTCGCCGCATGCAGATTTCCCTCGAACCGGCGCGCGATTTGAACCATCCCGCCGAATTCAGCCTTGCCGAAGGCGATTGGCCTGAGGTCGTACTGCCCGGTGATGCCTCTCGACTGCGCCAGGTGGTGACCAACATCGTGGGCAACATCCACCGCTACACGCCTGCCGATTCGCCCGCTGAAGCCGCGCTCGGTGTGATGCCGGCCGCCATCGATCCAAGACAGCTCGCCCGCATGCCCGCCAGCGACGCGTCAATGCGGCGGTTCATCGACGCTGCCGAAGTAGGTGCCTCGATGCAGACCGGCTATCGATATGCCGTATTGCGTTTCGTGGACCATGGCCCCGGCGTGCCGCCTGAATCGCGCTCGAAGATTTTCGAACGCTTCTACACCGCGGACCCATCCCGTGCCCGCGAAAAGGGCGGTACTGGTTTGGGCATGGCCATCGCGCAATCCGTGGTCAAAGCACATCACGGCTTTATCTGCGCCACCGGCACCGATGGGGGAGGCCTGACCTTCACCGTGGTGCTGCCGATTGAGCAGATCGCCGCTCCTGAGCCCAAGCAGTCCACCGGCAAAACCAAGGACGCCAAACAGAAGACTTCTTGGTTCAGCTCTGAGCGTAAGACTCAGGCGACTCAGCCCAAAGCGTGAGGTCAAGCCCTGTGAGGTAAACTGTACCTTCGGTTTACTATTTCCATTGAGGATTAAGGAAGGTTCGCAATGCCCACCGGTCGAGTTCGTTGGTTTGACGCAGCCAAGGGTTATGGCTTCATCACCAGTGAGGAAGGCAAGGACGTGTTCCTGCCGGCTCAGGCCCTACCCACTGGCGTCACCACGTTGCGCAAGGGGGCCAAGGTGGAGTATTCCGTGGTGGACGGCCGTCGTGGGCCGCAGGCCATGGATGTTCGCCTGATCGCCTCCGCTCCCAGCTTGGTCAAGGCCACCCGCCCGAAGGCGGATGACATGGCCGCCATCTGCGAGGACCTCATCAAGATGCTTGATGCGGCCGGCAATACGTTGCGCCGTCACCGTTACCCATCTGCTGCCGACAGCAAAAAGCTGGCCACGTTGCTGCGTGCGGTGGCGGATCAATTCGATGTACAGGACTGATCTGATCTATGACTGATACCACCGAAACCATCGTGACACCGGACCCTCACGCCATCGCGCGCGCCGTGCTGCTCGAAGTGGCCGACGAGAGCGATCAGGTGGGGGATTTCGTTACCTCATATGATCTTGAGGATCACGTCACTGACTTCCGCTTCGCCGCGAATATCCGTGGCTACGAAGGATGGCAATGGTCGGTGACGCTGTATCACGACGAGGAGATCGACTCCTGGACCGTCAACGAATCCTCCTTGATCTCCACTGAGGACGCGTTGATGCCGCCCAAGTGGATTCCTTGGAAGGATCGCCTTGAGCCCACGGATCTGGCTCCCACCGATTCGATCGGTACCGATCCGGATGACGAGCGCATCGAGGAAGGCGAAGTCGAGGAATCCTCGCTGCAGGATGTCAACGACGCCGTCGAGACCTTCCGACTGACCCGCCGTCACGTGCTGACCTCGCTGGGCCGCGCGCAGGCTGCCAAGCGCTGGTATGAAGGTCCGCGAGGCCCCAAAGCGTTGAGCACCAAAACCGCCGAAGGCAACCTGTGCTCCACCTGTGGTTTCTTCGTGCCGCTCGCGGGCGAGCTCGACCGTATGTTCGGCGTGTGCGCCAACAAGTGGAGTCCGGATGACGGCCGCGTGGTTTCCTTGGACCACGGCTGCGGCGAGCATTCCGAAATCGAACCTCCCGAGCCAAGCCAGCTGTGGGTGCAGTCCAAGCCTGCTTTCGACGATCTGCATATCGACGTGGTGGCCAACCGTCCGCGCAAGCAGGAGCCGGCTGCCCAGGACGAGGCCGAAGGCGAAACCGACAAGACAGGCGAGCCTGCCGGTGATGATATCGAAGCACAGAAGACTGTTGACGGGAACGCCGTCGATACTGAGCCCGCTGAGGAGGCGGCAGGCGACGGGACCTCGCAATCCCAGTCTGCCGGTGATGAGTCCGTTGCACAGAACGTATCTGATTCCGTTGTGGATGTTGATGCAGCTGATTCCAGCGACGATTCCAAGTCTGATGCTGACGACGAGGCCACCGAAGAGGATATCCTCAACAACACCGTTGCCGATGATGATGAGGATGATGAGATGGACGACGAAGAGGATAACGTTCGTCCTTCAGACGATGTGACTCCTGAACTCGAAACCGTCATCGATCTCATTGAGCAGCTGCGCCAGAACAGGGCGGACGAGGAATAAACTCCGAATTCCGCGAAAAGTAGATGGTGATGGGGTTGCAGGAATAAAGAATTCCTCCCTGCAAGCCCATCACCGAGGCGTGCGTTAGCACTCCATGCCGATTTTGGTGAATCAGTGCACCACGGTCACCGTGCATTCGGCGAAGTTCACGATCTGGCGGGACACCGATCCCAGGAAGTGCGCGTCCAGCCCGGACAGGCCACGCGAGCCGACCACCAGATGGCTGGCGTACCGCGAGGCCGCGATCAGACCTTTGGATGCGGGAATATGGAAGGCGTTTGTGCTGACCTTGACGCCATCGGGAATCCGGGCCTTGGCCATCAGCTCAGAGAGAATCTCCTCGGCGCGGCGCTGACCGACCTTCACCGGTGCCACGGCGTTCTCATAGCCCGGAATAACGCCCAAATCCTTGAGCTGCCAGCAGAACATCACATGCAGCGGCGCGTCGTGCAGTCGTGCTTCTTCCAGTGCGAAATCGAACGCACGGCGGGAAGTCTCGGAACCATCCACACCAACCACCACCGGGCGGCGAGCCTCCTCAACCACCGGCTGAGGCTGCGTGTAGTGAACGGGCTTGTCTCCCGGAGTCAGGGCGTTGGCAATGGCCTCGGTCACGGTCTCATCCTCGCTGCCGGCGATGCGCACCACGGTCACCGGCACTTCGGCGGCCTCGGCCAGCGAAGCGGACAGGGACCCCATGAACCAGCGGGCCATACGGCTCAGCGAGCGGCGGCCGACCACGATCTGCTGCGAATCATGGCCGATCTGCAGCAGGGCCGAAGTACCGGAGGCCTTCACCGAGGTGAGCTTCAGATTCGCCGGATCGAAGTCGATGCCTGCAGCGGCCTTGTCGACCCACACACGCAGCTCGTTGGCAATATCGTGGCGGACCTTGGCCCAGGCCTCGTCGCTGTCCGGTTCGGACCCCATATCCCAGGAATGCGTCCAGCCAAACACGGCGTTGACGCTCTGACCGGTTAACGAGGCCTCCTCAAGCGCCCACTTCAGCGCGGCAAAGGATTCATCGGAACCATCCACACCGACAACGATGTCGGGCTTGGTTGCAGCTTCACTCATTTCGAGCCTCCTTGTAATCGACTACGGGTGAATCTAGAACCAGCATATCGTTTTCTTCTCCTCTCACGGCGCAATTCGTGGAATCCGATGAATAAACGTCATCGTGAATCGGTAGAGTAAGACGGAATGTCAATTGAGGAAGGACAAGCATGTTCGAACGGTTTACCGACCGTGCACGGCGCGTGATCGTGTTGGCGCAGGAAGAGGCGAGGGCCCTTCAGCACAACTACATCGGCACCGAACACCTGCTGCTCGGCCTGATCCGCGAAGGTGAGGGTGTAGCCGCCAAGGCACTCGCCTCGAAGGGCGTGGAGCTGGATGCCACCCGCAAGCAGGTTGAAGAAATGATCGGCAAGGGCAACGCGGCTCCGAACGGGCACATCCCCTTTACTCCGCACGCCAAGCAGGTGTTGGAGTTTTCGCTGCGTGAAGCCCTGCAGCTGGGCCACAGCTACATCGGCACCGAGCACATCCTGCTCGGCCTGATTCGCGAAGGCGAAGGCGTGGGCACCCAGGTGCTCATCAAGATGGACGTCGATCTGGGCGAGTTGCGTAGCGCGACCATCGATATGATTCGCGGCAACTCCGGCACCGGCACCGGTGACGGCAAGGGCGACTTGGCCAACGCCGGCGGCGTGACGGACAAGCAGAACAAGTCCGGTTCCGCCATTCTCGATCAGTTCGGCCGCAACCTGACCGCCGAAGCCGCTGAAGGCAAGCTGGACCCGGTCATCGGACGTGACCAGGAAATCCGCCGCGTGATTCAGATCCTCTCCCGTCGTACCAAGAACAACCCGGTGCTGATCGGCGAGCCCGGCGTCGGCAAGACCGCCGTCGTGGAAGGCCTGGCCCAGCGTATCGTGGCGGGCGACGTGCCCACCACCCTGCAAGGCAAGAAGCTCATCTCCCTTGACCTAGGCTCCATGGTGGCCGGTTCGAAGTACCGTGGCGAGTTCGAGGAGCGCCTGAAGAGCGTCCTGAACGAAATCAAGAATGCGGATGGTCAGATCATCACCTTCATCGACGAGATCCACACCATCGTCGGCGCGGGTGCGGCCGAAGGCTCGATGGACGCCGGCAATATGTTGAAGCCCATGCTGGCCCGTGGCGAGCTGCGCCTGATCGGCGCGACCACGCTGGACGAGTACCGCGAGAACATCGAAAAGGATCCGGCATTGGAACGCCGTTTCCAACAGGTGTTCGTGGGCGAGCCGAGCGTGGAAGACACCATCGCCATCCTGCGTGGCCTGAAGCAGCGTTACGAGGCGCACCATAAGGTAACGATCGGCGACGACGCGCTGGTCGCCGCCGCGACCCTCTCGAACCGGTACATCTCAGGCCGTCAGCTGCCGGACAAGGCCATCGACCTGGTCGATGAGGCGGCCGCTCACCTGCGTATGGAGCTCGACTCCTCGCCTGAGGAGATCGATGAACTGCAGCGCAAGGTGACCCGTCTTGAAATGGAGGAAATGCAGCTCAAGAAGGCCGAGGATCCTGCGTCCAAGGAGCGTCTGGGCAAGCTGCAAGCCGAACTTGCGGACACCCGTGAGAAGCTCAGCGGTCTCAAGGCGCGTTGGGATGCGGAACAGGCTGGCCACAACAAGGTCGGCGACCTGCGTGCCAAGCTCGACGACCTGCGCGTGCAGGCGGATAAGTATACCCGTGAAGGCAACTTGGCGGAGGCCTCGAAGATTCTGTACGGCGAGATTCCGTCCATTCAGAAGGAGCTTGCCGCCGCGGAGAGCGCGGATGCTGAATCTGCTGATGCCAGCGCGGCCAACCCGGCCGATGAGCCGATGGTCCCGGACCGTGTGGACGCCGACTCGGTGGCTGAGATCGTCTCCGACTGGACCGGCATTCCCGTCGGCCGCCTGATGCAGGGCGAAAACGAGAAGCTGCTGACCATGGAAGATTATCTCGGCAAACGTGTGATCGGCCAGAAAGAAGCTATTCAAGCTGTTTCTGATGCGGTACGCCGCTCGCGTGCGGGCATTTCCGACCCGAACCGCCCGACAGGATCGTTCCTGTTCCTTGGACCGACCGGCGTGGGCAAGACGGAGCTGTGCAAGTCCCTGGCAGAGGCCATGTTCGGCGATGAGAACGCCATGATCCGGATCGATATGTCCGAGTATATGGAGCGGCACACAGTGTCCCGTCTGATTGGCTCCCCGCCGGGCTATGTGGGCCACGAGGAGGGCGGTCAGCTGACGGAGAAGGTGCGGCGCAAGCCCTACTCCGTGGTACTGTTTGACGAGATCGAAAAGGCCCACGAGGATGTGTGGAACATCCTGCTGCAGCTTCTGGATGACGGCCGGATCACCGACTCTCAGGGCAGGACGGTGGACTTCAAGAACACCGTCATCGTCATGACCAGCAACATCGGTGCCCGCAGCCTCACTGCCATGGGCAGCAAGCTGGGCTTTTCCGCCGAGGAGCGGGACTCCGATCCTGACGCTGAAAAGAAGTTCGAGACCGCCCGGGAGCAGGTGATGGCGGAGCTGCGTCAGACCTTCCGCCCGGAGTTCCTAAACCGGATCGACGATATCATCGTATTCCGCCCCCTGACGGAGGAGGACATCCGGGAAGTGGCCCGGCGGATGCTGAAGACCGTCTCCGCCCGGATGGAGACCATGGGCATCCACCTGGATGCCAGCGACGAGGCTGTGGCAGAGCTGGCTAAGGAGGGCTTTGATCCCAAGTACGGGGCCCGTCCCCTGCGCCGGGCCATCCAGAGCAAGGTGGAAGACGCCGTGGCCGAGAAGATGCTGGACGGCACCCTCAAGACCGGCGACACCGCCAAGCTGGCTGTGGAGGACGACAAGCTGGTCGTCACCAAGTAACAGTCTTTCCAATAAAATCAAGGTCCCTCTGCCGCGTTCGG
>OGPA01001965.1_pt1 | contig 15734 bp, 10 predicted proteins | sample 1552841 | NCBI WGS metagenome assembly OGPA01 (sample SAMEA2579916, study PRJEB22360) | human gut metagenome | reverse complement strand
AACTGTAATTTCACACGGTTTCTTTTCTTATGCATTCAGTATATCACTTTTATCTGGTTAATCAACCAAATTTCGTCTTCATAATATTAAAAATTTCATGTTCATGCGAATTATATTCACTGCACTTGGAATGTAATTTATCCCCTCATCTGGTCATTAAAATAATAATTTACATACAATCAAACTTCTTCCGAAGATACATTCTAAGCAGTATGATTCCCATATCGACAAACACAAATAACACAATTAAATTCACAAGCAGATATTCTCTGATTACATCTCCTAGCACTGCAATCCCCGAAAGACTTCCAAGTTAAAACATCTGAGAAGTTTTTCCTACATTTTTTGTATCGTTTTATTTTTTCTCTATTCTATTGAATAAAAAATGTTAATTCTATCCGAATGTGTTTCCTCATACCAGATGCAATATTCTTCGGAACTCTCCTCATTGTCTTCGCGGAAATTAAGGACTTCTACGAATTCACCCGATGTAGACAACACACGACTTCCACATGCTCCGTATGCGGGAACAAATCAAATGGCTGACATGCAGTCACCTTATATCCACCCTTCACAAGTACCTTAATATCCCTTGCCTGTGTATCAGGTCCGCATGAAATATACACAATCCTGTCTGGCTTAATCTTAAGAAGAGAATTAAGGAATTCCGGTGTGCTTCCGCTTCTTGGCGGATCCATGATAACAACATCTGCCTTTGCATTTTTCGCATACTCAACAAGGAAATCTCCTGCGTCAGCATTAACAAATGTGACATTCTTTATATTGTTAATTGAAGCATTTATCTTAGCATCTGATACAGCTTCTGAATTAAGCTCAACTCCTATAACTTTGCCAGCCTTTTTTGAGGCGACTATTCCAATAGTACCAATTCCGCAATATGCATCAATTACAGTGTCATTTTTTGATATATCAGCAAGCTGGATTGCCTTTTTGTACAGCTTTTCAGTCTGCTGGTGGTTAATCTGATAGAATGATGTCGGGCTTATTCTGAATCTGCAGCCACACAACACATCCTCGATATAACCTTTTCCCTTAAGAACAATATTTCTCTTTCCAAGCACCATGCTTGTGCGCCTGTCATTAATATTCTGCACAATTGTAGTGATTTCGGGATGCTTGTCACATAATACCTTAAGGAAATTGTTCTTTGATGGAAATGTAACTCCTGCTGTAACAATAACGAGCATAATCTCCTTTGTCGAAAATCCTTTTCTTAAAAGAATGTGTCGGATCATTCCCTTTCCCGCATCTTCGTCATATGGCTGATATTTAAATGAGGCTATAAGTCCTTTAATATCCTTAATAATGTCTGTACACTGCGAATCTTCAATCATACAGTCTGATGTATCAACTATTCTGTGGCTGTTTTCCTCGTAGGTTCCTGCTATTACATTTCTGGAATCATCAAGTCCTACAACTGCATGAACTTTATTGCGGTAATATATTGGTCTGTACATTCCAACAATATCATCAACTTTTACATATTCACCAAAAAGTTCTTCAATGTACTTCTGCTTAACTGCAAGCTCGTTATCATATTTCATCCCGGCATAATCACAGCCACCGCATTTTTCTGAAAATGCACAGTGAATCCGTCTTTCTTTCTCATCATATCTATTTGTCATAAAATATTTAACTCCTCATCTCTCCTCATGCTTGTAGCTCATACTCAAGATTATCGTTATGTCTTGCCTTAGCTACTCGCACAAAAGGGCAACCGCCCATACAAGCAGTTGCCCTTAACATCAGTCTTTGTTAATTATAATGAAGTATTCTCGTCTGTACTTCCAAGAATCTTAACCTTACCTTCGTAGAATTCTTTAACTGCGATTGATAATGGCTTGTCTTTCTCTGAACATCTTACAAGAGGAGTTCCAACCTGAAGCTTTCTCTCATCTTCCTTAGAGATTCTCTTCTCCTCAACCTTATCCTTGTCCTTTTCTTTCTCTTTTTCCTTGTTGCTTGCTTCAATTCTTGCCTTGGCAATCTTCTCCTCAACGCTTCTTGCATCGATGATTTCCTTAGCTCTGTTAGCAGTTGCCTTAACAATTGAATATCTGCTCTGTACTAAAGGCTGCTCGCCCTCTTCAACCTCACTGTTAATTACAGCCATTAATTCAGTATACGATGGATGTATCATTATATTATTCTCCTTTCGAATAAACCTTTAATTCTTCTTTAATATTATTAATCAGTCCAAGATTATACTTAGCTTTCATCTTCTCAGATAACACAATATCATGAATACGGCCGACACATAAATCGACTTCATCATTGATAACTATGTAATCATAATCCTCAACACCTTCTGCTTCCTCTGCTGCTCTTGAAAGACGGGCTTTAATTGTCGCCTCATCTTCTGTTCCTCTGCCACGGAGTCTCTTTTCAAGTTCTGCCGCTGACGGTGGTGTTATAAACATAAGCACTGCATCCGGGAACATTCTCTTGATATTCATGGCACCCTGTATCTCAATCTCAAGAATAACATTGTTGCCCTTATCAAGCTGTTCTTCAACATATGCCTTTGGTGTTCCGTAATAATTGCCAACATACTGTGCATGCTCTATTAAAGCATCTTCAGCAATCATCTTCTCGAATTCTTCTACAGTCTTAAAGAAATATTCTCTTCCATCAGCTTCGCCTTCTCTTGGCTTTCTTGTTGTAGCTGATATAGAAAGTGAATACTCGTCATGAAGCTCTAAAAGTCGCTTCATAACAGTTCCTTTTCCTGCACCAGAAAATCCTGAAATAACTAATAATAGTCCTTTGCTCATATAATTACCTCATTCTGCACATAAAGTGCACAAGTTATTATACCTAACAAGCCCGAAACAATCAAGTAAATTTAATCAAAACCCATTAAAAATATATTGAAAGCCTACTCAATGTTCTGAATCTGCTCTCTTACCTTCTCAATCTCAGTCTTTAAGTCAATAGCTGCATTAGATATCTCAATGTCATTAGCCTTAGATAGAGTTGTGTTAGCCTCTCTGTTCATCTCCTGTGCAATGAAATCCATCTTTCTTCCAATGCCGCCATCCTCGTTAAGACATTTTCTTGCATGCTCGATATGGCTTCTTAATCTTACAGTTTCTTCGTCAACACATATCTTGTCTGCGTATATAATAACCTCTGTTGCGATTCTGCTCTCATCAATAGTTGTATCGCCAAGAAGTTCTTTAACCTTACTCTCTAACTTGCTGCGGTATTCCTTCATAATCTCAGGACTTCTCTTTTCAACAAATGCAACAAGCTCCTCCATGTGGTCTAACTTTCCTAAAAGATCTTTCTTAAGATTCTCACCTTCAAGAATTCTTGTATTAACAAACTGTTCTAAGGCTGCCTTCATGGCTTCCTCTATAAAATGCCACAGCTCCTCTTCGTCTTCCTGCACTTCATCCATTGTGATAACCTCTGGAAATCTGGCAAGACCTCCAACAGTCATATCATTTTTAAGATTGTATTTTTCGGACATATTATTAAATATAGCCATATATTCATCAGCTATATTCTGGTTGAACTTAAGATTAACCTGATTTTCCGAATCATCCTCATAATTAATAAATATATCAATCTTGCCTCTTGTTGCATACTTCTTAAGTAAGTCTCTCATTCTGCTCTCGAATACATTAAGCTTCTTAGGCATCTTGATACCTGCCTCAAGATATCTGTGATTAACTGACTTAATCTCAACTGAAATTTTTCTGTTACCTTTAACTATTTCACTCCGGCCAAAGCCTGTCATACTTTTAATCATTGTTTCTATCCTTCCATTCGCATATAATGCTTAGGAAAGTATACCAATTTTTGTGAAAGATAACAAGACTTACAGCAATAAGTATGTTAATATAATGCAATAAGATTAATGAATATTACTAATTAAAGGAGACATTATGGCATTCGATGGAATTACAATATCCAGTATTGTTAATGAATTAAACAACACAATTAACGGCGGAAGACTTTACAAGATATCACAGCCTGAAGCCGATGAAATAATGCTTACAATAAAGACACAATCTGGTCAGTACAGACTTGTTTTATCTGCAAATGCATCACTTCCTCTTGCATATCTTACAGACGATAACAAGCCATCCCCTGCTACTGCACCGAATTTCTGCATGCTTCTTAGAAAACATTTGAATAATGGAAGAATAATATCTATAACACAGCCAAAATTTGAGCGTGTAATTGATATTGAGGCAGAACATTTAAATGAACTTGGCGACCTGTGCAGAAAGCACATAATCGCAGAATTCATGGGCAAACACAGCAATATAATATTATGTGACGACAATAATACTATATTAGACAGTATCAAGCATATATCAGCACAGACAAGCTCAGTCAGGGAAGTTTTACCTGGTAGACCTTATTTCATTCCTAATACTTCTGACAAGATTAATCCACTCGAAGCTGACCGAAAGCATTTTGACGAAACAGTATTTACCAAGCCTGTACCTGTTGTCAAGGCGCTGCTTTCAAGCTATACAGGAATAAGCACATGTATAGCAGAAGAGCTTGCATACCGTGCCGGAGTTGATGGCGGACACCCTGCCAACTGCCTTGATGAGCCTATGAAAGATGCATTATACAACGCATTTGACGCACTTATGTCTGATGTAAGAAATGGTATCTACCACCCCGATATGGTAACTGACAACGGTGTACCTGCAGAATTTGCCGCTGTAAAGCTTTCTATGTATGACAACCACACAGAATATGATTCGATAAGCAGACTGATTATCGATTATTACAGACAGAAAGAGATTGCAACACGAATCCACCAGAAGTCTGTTGATATAAGAAGAATTGTAACAACACATCTTGAAAGAGCATACAAAAAGCTTGACATTCAGGAAAAGCAGATAAAGGACACTGAGAAAAAAGACAAATACCGTATCTACGGCGAACTTCTTACAACCTACGCTTACAGTATTCCTGCAGGTTCTAAGGAATATGAAGCACTTAATTACTACGATAATACTACAATTAAGATTCCGCTTGATAACACTCTCACACCAATTGAGAATGCCAACAAATATTTTGCAAGATATAACAAGCTTAAAAGAACCTATGAAGCCGGAATCCGTCTTATTCAGGAGATTACTGAAGAAATAAGTTACCTTGAATCTATTATCAATGCAATTGAGATTTCAGTAACAGAAGCTGATCTTGCTAACATTAAGGAAGAGCTTATTGAAACTGGATATATTAAAAGAACTGTTAAAGGAAAGCACAAAATCACAGCCAACAAGCCGATGCATTTTGTATCAAGCGATGGATTTGACATATACGTTGGAAAGAATAACATACAGAATGACGAACTTACATTCAAGACAGGCAACGGTAATGACTGGTGGTTTCACGCCAAGCAGATGCCAGGTTCTCATGTACTTCTCAAAACAGATGGAAAGGAAGTTCCTGACAGAACATTTGAAGAAGCAGCAAGCCTTGCCGCCTATTACTCTAAAGGCCGTGAGCAGGAAAAAGTTGAAGTTGATTATGTATTAAAGAAAGAAGTTAAAAAGCCTGCCGGTGCCAAACCGGGATTCGTTGTGTATTACACCAATTATTCTATGGTTGCAGGCACCAACATTAAGGATATTAAACAGTTATAAATGTATTAAAAAGGGATTATGAAAGTAACTGAGATAATAACTCAATATTCATAATCCCTTTATTAATATCTTATTTATTAGTTAACAGAAACCTTAACGAAAGATTTCTTACCCTTCTTAACAACCACGCCATCTCCTTCGAACATACTCTTAGGGAACTTAGCTGCTATATCTGCTACCTTCTCTCCATCTACAGAAACACCACCCTGCTGGATAGTTCTTCTGGCCTCTGACTTAGTTGTTGCAAGTCCTGCTCCAAATACAAGATTAATTGCATCAATTTCATCATCTGTAAAGCTGTCTGCTTCAAGCTTTGCTGTAGGCATGTTAGCTGCATCTCCGCCAGTAAAGATTGCCTTTGCTGTGGCTTCTGCTTTCTTAGCTTCTTCCTCACCATGAACAAGCTTTGTAAGCTCATAAGCAAGAATCTCCTTAGCCTTGTTAAGCTGTGCACCTTCCCAGCTATCCATCTTGTCAATCTCTTCAAGTGGAAGGAATGTAAGCATACGGATGCATTTAAGAACATCTGCATCATCAACATTTCTCCAGTACTGGTAGAAATCGTAAGGACTTGTCTTATTCGGATCAAGCCATACAGCACCTGAAGCTGTCTTACCCATCTTCTTACCCTCTGAGTTAAGAAGAAGTGTGATTGTCATAGCTGAGGCATCCTTATCAAGCTTTCTTCTGATAAGCTCTGTTCCACCTAACATGTTGCTCCACTGGTCATTACCACCAAACTGTAAATTACAGCCGTATTTCTGGTATAACATATAGAAATCGTATGACTGCATAATCATGTAGTTAAACTCAAGGAAGCTTAATCCCTTTTCCATTCTCTGCTTGTAGCATTCAGCTCTTAACATGTTATTAACTGAGAAGCATGCTCCAACTTCTCTTAAAAGTTCTACATAGTTAAGATTAAGAAGCCAGTCAGCATTATTAACAAGTAATGCCTTGTCATCTGAGAAATCAATGAATCTTGCCATCTGCTTCTTGAAGCAGTCAACATTGTGCTGAATCTGCTCTGGTGTAAGCATTTTTCTCATATCTGTACGTCCTGATGGATCACCAATCATAGCTGTACCACCGCCAATAAGTGCGATTGGCTTATTTCCTGCCATCTGGAGTCTCTTCATAAGGCAGAGTGCCATAAAGTGTCCTACATGAAGGCTGTCTGCTGTTGGATCAAATCCAATGTAAAATGTAGCCTTTCCATTGTTAATAAGGTCTTTAATAAGTGCTTCATCTGTTACCTGTGCAATAAGACCTCTTGCAACTAATTCGTCATAAAGTGTCATTTTTGTTTCCTCTCTTTTCTTTTTTCATATTGCTGCTCGCGCTCGCAGCGCACACTCCAGAACTTCGTTCTGTCGTTGTCGCGGTGCTCCTCGAATGCAAGCGATAATCTCACAATTCATGCAAGCATGATTATGAGATTCCCGCTTGTATTCTCATCGCTACTCGCGCAAAAAAGGCTTCCGCCCTTCTTTAAAAGGACGAAAGCCTGAACTTACGTGTTACCACCTTTATTCATGACAGACTCGCATCTGCCACCTCATTAAGTCCACCAGCATGGACTTATGCACTATAACGTGTGCTACTCCGGCTGCCCCTACTTGCAATATGCTTTCAGTTCGCCGCTCCGGAATGTATTCAGTTACCCTTACCCTTGCGCCTCTCATCAACCGGCTGCTTTCTGTAAGTTCAGTAATAACCTACTTGTTTCCATCAACGCTTTGTAATATTAATTGTGTATTACTTATAACATAATAGAATATTAAAATCAAGCCTCATTCCGAAACAAATGTATCAAATTAATACTAGATTGTAACTACTCTCATTGTGTTAGTAAGTCCTCTCTTAGATGAAGGATCAGAAGATGTAGCGATACCAGCAGAAACAATTACTGTATCTCCTTCTTCTACAAATCCAGCATGCTCAGAAACTACTAATGCATGCTCAATAATCTTATCTGTAGAAGCTTCTGTAGCAGTCTTAAGAGGTCTAACACCCCAGTAAATCTGCATCTTTCTAAGAACATTATCGTATGGAGAACATCCGATAATCTCAGCCTCTGGCTTTAACTTAGATGTAAGTCTTGCTGTGAATCCAGAAATTGTAGGACAGATAATAGCCTTAGCTCCAAGGTTATCTGCTGTCTGAACTGCAGCATTACATACAGCACTTGAAATGCTTCTCTTGCTGTGAAGATTAGAATATTCTACTGAATGTCCCTTAATCTCCTGCTCTGTTCTCTCTGCAATCTTAACCATCATCTTAACAGCCTCTAATGGGTACTTACCATTAGCTGTCTCACCACTAAGCATAACAACGTCTGTTCCGTCGTAAATAGCATTAGCAACATCAGTAACCTCAGCTCTTGTAGGTCTTGGATTTCTGATCATAGAATCAAGCATCTGTGTAGCTGTGATAACTGGCTTATACTTAGCATTACACTTATTGATGATTTCCTTCTGAACGTGTGGAACTTCCTCAGCAGGAATCTCAACACCCATATCTCCACGGGCTACCATGATACCATCAGCAACTCTGATGATTTCATCTATATTAGCAATACCTTCGGCATTCTCAATCTTAGCAATAACTGGGATATCTGAACCATGCTCCCAAAGAAGGTGCTTAATTTCCTCGATACATGCTGCATTTCTTACAAATGAAGCTGCGATAAAATCAAATCCCTGCTCAACACCAAAGATGATATCTTCCTTATCTTTCTCTGTGATGCCTGGAAGTCTGATGCTTACGTTAGGAACATTAACACCCTTCTTAGAACCAAGATCACCACCATTAATTACTGTACATTCAATCTCTGTACCTTCAACCTTATCAACCTTAAGCTCGATAAGACCATCATCGATAAGAATAATATTACCTGTAGTAACATCTTCTGGAAGTCCTGCATAAGTTACCATATTAATCTTATCATCTGCTGGAACTTCTCTTGTTGTTAATGTATATTTCTGTCCCTCTACAAGTGTAACCTTCTTGTCATCCTTAACAGCACCTGTTCTGATTTCAGGTCCCTTAGTATCAAGAAGTGTTGCAATAGGAATATTAAGTTCTTCTCTTACACTCTTAATTAAGGCAAATCTTCCTGCCTGCTCCTCATGGTCACCATGAGAAAAATTAAATCTTGCAATATCCATTCCTGCTAACGCAAGATCCTTAATAAGGTTTCTGTCGTTAGTATTAGGACCCATTGTGCAAATAATCTTAGTCTTTTTCATTGTTTCCTCCAAAATAATTAAAATCTTTTCAAACACATACCTACAATATAATAACATATTTGCGTGTCAAATCAACTAAGTTTTTTATTTAACAAGCTTTTTAGGGGGTGGAAGAATACGCAAAGAGAGACAGGGACGGTGTCAGTCTTTCAGGTTTCTTCGTTTAGTGGCAGTAAAAGCCAGTTTTTGCTTCGCTTTTTTGTTCAAAAAATCAACGCGCTTCGCTTGAACGCGATTTTTTGAACCGCGCTTCGCAAACTCTGGCTTTAACTCCCACACAACTCAGAAAATTCAATTCTGACACCATCCCTGTCTCTCTTTGCTTACACTTCTACCCCGTATGGTTACTGTTTATTACCTGTTACGTGGATGTGGGTATAGAGGTGGTCGGAACAATATTCGTAGTTGCCGGCACATTTTGAGCAGAATCTGAATGTGAGGTTTTCATCGTCAAGTTCTGTCCTTCCGCATACTGCACATCTGTGCTTCGGCACTCCCCGCTTCGCGTGTTGTGCCTGACTATCCTGTGTTCTGCTGTCTGGGGACACAGAACCATATGTGCCAGACTGTGCTGTATTATTCTGCTGCCAATAGTCTTTCCTTGCATTCTGCTGTGCTTTCTTTGCTGTTCTCATTGCTTTGTCGAAGTTTCTCTGTGTACTGCTCTTTGCCGGGCCTTTCTTGTACAGGAAGAAGAATATTATAAAATTCAGCATTGACACAAGCGCCGCCGTTGCGTTGGCATAACACATAATTGCTGATGGTGCAAGGAAACCTGCTGCATACAGGCTGTACCATACATTTCTTGGAAGAAAAGGCACAAGATATCCGAATACTATAGTAATTCCGAATATTACAGCATCAAGTATTGCCATCCATTTAATCTTGATTGGGATAATGAAGAATAATAAAACCTCCATATCCGGCTGCTCCATAGCGAATGCCATGAACAACGCAAGGTTTATATAATTCGTACTTAACTTAAAGCTTAATCCCCATATAATATAGATAATAAGTGATGCAAGTATATTAAGGATAACTCCTGTAAAGAAGTATACATTAAATCTGAACGAGCCCCATATTCTTTCAAGTACCGAACCAATCAGATAGTAGAAATACAGCACAAATACCACAAATATTATGCTGTTAGAAGGAGGTTGTAAGATAAATGTAAAGAGTCTCCATACCTGTCCTTTGAAAATCATAGCAAAATCAAGTGAAAAATATGCGTCATATAATCCATTAAAAAATGTATTCATCACAAATCCTATTGCATAAAGGACAATGATATAAAACATAAGATTTTTAATCGCATACTTAGAGAATTTTTTCTCAAATTTAGCAAACCAGTTCATAAAATGTTCCTTTCAGTCTTACACATGTTACAGACTAATAATTCATAATCATATACAAGAAATTATAATAAACAAAACAATATGATGTCAATTAAACTTACTCTTAAGTTCTTAAATTTTAATAAAAATATCCACCATAAATAATTAAAGCTATTTTATTATTTCCTATTAATATTGAAATTTATTCCATTTTACTCTATAATGCATAAGTTGCATAGAAAATGACATATTCTGCGTTTTTTCGCCAAAGTCACTATGCAATGGGTAACTTTTGTATATTTATTTTAAGGAGGACAGCTACAGCTGTATTAGGTTATGAACAAATTCAAATTAGGTATTGATATTGGATCAACAACTGTAAAAATCGCTGTTTTAGATGATAATAATAATATTTTATTTTCTGATTATGAAAGGCATTTTGCGAATATCCAGGAAACACTCCAGTCACTTCTTGAAAAGGCAGTGGCTGAGCTTGGCGAGTTTGAAGTATATCCTGTTATCACAGGTTCAGGCGGACTTACTCTTGCCAAACATTTAGAAGTACCATTTACACAGGAGGTAGTAGCCGTGTCTACTGCCATTCAGGATTATGCTCCACAGTGTGATGTTGCAATCGAGCTTGGTGGTGAGGATGCTAAGATTATCTACTTTACTAACGGTATTGACCAGAGAATGAACGGAATATGTGCCGGCGGTACAGGTTCTTTCATTGACCAGATGGCAACTCTGTTACAGACAGACGCAATGGGACTTAATGAATATGCCAAGAACTATAAGTCAATATACCCTATTGCCGCAAGATGTGGTGTATTTGCCAAGACTGATATCCAGCCTCTTATCAATGAAGGTGCAACTAAGGAAGACCTTTCTGCATCTATATTCCAGGCTGTTGTAAACCAGACAATCAGTGGTCTTGCATGTGGTAAACCAATCCGTGGTAATGTTGCATTCTTAGGCGGACCACTTCATTTCTTATCAGAGTTAAGACAGGCATTTATCCGTACATTAAGCTTAGGTCCGGATGAAATCATTGCTCCTGACCATTCACACTTATTTGCTGCTGTTGGTTCAGCAATGAATTACAGTGAAGATGTATGTGTTCCTGTAGAAGACATTATCGCAAGACTTAAAGGAAAGATTAAGCTTGAGTTCGAGGTTGAACGTATGGAACCTCTTTTTGAGAACCAGTTTGCATATGATGAATTCACAAAGCGTCACAGCTCTCATCATGTTAAGACTGCTGATATCGCATCTTACAAGGGCAACTGCTATCTCGGAATCGATGCGGGTTCAACAACAACCAAGGTTGCTTTAGTTGATGAAGACGGTAATCTTCTTTACTCATTCTACTCAAGCAATAACGGTTCACCACTTGCTACAACAATTAAAGCTATTAAAGAGATATATACACTGCTTCCACCGGAAGCTAAGATTGTACAGTCATGTTCAACAGGTTACGGTGAAGCACTTATCAAGTCGGCTCTTATGTTAGATGAGGGCGAAGTTGAGACAGTGTCACATTTCTACGCTGCTGCATTCTTTGACCCTGAAGTAGACTGTATCATCGATATCGGTGGACAGGATATGAAATGTATCAAGATTAAGAACCAGACTGTAGATTCAGTACAGCTTAACGAAGCATGTTCATCAGGATGTGGTTCATTCATAGAAACATTTGCAAAATCCCTCAACTTCACAGTTCAGGACTTTGCCAAGGCTGCTTTATTTGCAAACCACCCTATTGACTTGGGAACACGTTGTACAGTATTCATGAATTCCAAGGTTAAGCAGGCTCAGAAGGAAGGCGCTGAAGTTGCAGATATCTCTGCCGGACTTGCTTATTCTGTTATTAAAAATGCTTTATACAAGGTTATCAAGATTTCTGACCCTGATGATTTAGGTAAGCATATCGTTGTTCAGGGTGGTACATTCTACAACGACGCTGTTCTTAGAAGTTTTGAGAAGATTACAGGCGTTCAGGCAATCAGACCTGATATCGCTGGTATAATGGGCGCTTTTGGTGCTGCCCTTATTGCAAGAGAAAGATATGACGGTATATCAGAGTCATCTATGCTTTCTATAGATAAGATTAACTCTCTTACGTATGAAACAAAGCTTACAAGATGTAAGGGATGTACTAACAGCTGTCATCTTACAATCAATAAATTCTCTGGCGGCAGACAGTTTATCACAGGTAACAGATGTGAACGTGGACTTGGTAAAGAGAAGAACAAAGAAAAGCTTCCTAACCTTTTCGATTATAAGTTCCACAGACTCTTTGACTATGAGCCTCTTTCAGAAGAAAATGCTACAAGAGGTACTGTAGGTATTCCAAGAGTTCTTAATATGTATGAAAACTATCCGTTCTGGTATACATTTTTCACAAAGCTCGGATACAGAGTTGTACTCTCACCTCAGTCAAGCCACAAGCTTTACGAATTAGGTATTGAGTCAATTCCATCAGAGTCAGAGTGTTATCCTGCAAAGCTTGCTCATGGTCATATCATGTGGCTTATTAAGCAGGGAGTTAAATTTATCTTCTATCCATGTGTACCTTATGAGCATAACGAATATGAAGGCACTAACAACCATTATAACTGCCCTATCGTTACTTCATATGCTGAGAACATCAAGAATAATGTAGAAGAACTTAAGTCAGAAAATATAGATTTCAGAAATCCTTTCATGTCATTTGAAAGTGAGGAGAAGATATCAAAAAGACTCGTTGAGGAATTCTCATCATACATTCCTGCCGACAAGCCGTCGTTTAAACGTCAAATGATGAAAGCGTTGCACGATTACGGCTTTACAAAAACAGAAATTGACAACGCTTCTGAAAAGGCTTTTGCCGAACTTCAGCATTACAAGCAAGACATCAGAAATAAAGGTGAAGAAGTAATTGCTTACCTTAACGAAACCGGAAAGCGCGGTATTGTACTTGCCGGCCGTCCTTACCATGTTGACCCTGAAGTAAACCACGGTATTCCTGAACTTATTAATTCATACGGACTTGCAGTACTTACAGAGGACAGTGTTGCACATTTAGGAACAGTAGAAAGACCTCTTATTATCCTTGACCAGTGGATGTACCATTCAAGACTTTATGCTGCTGCTAACTATGTAAAGACTGTAGATAATCTTGACCTTATCCAGCTTAACTCATTTGGCTGCGGTCTTGACGCTGTTACTACTGATGCTGTCAACGACATACTTACTAAGTCTGGAAAGATATATACAGTACTTAAGATTGATGAGGTTAATAACCTTGGTGCTGCAAGAATCAGAGTACGTTCTCTTATCGCAGCATTAAGAGTCCGTGAACAGAAGAATTACCAGAGAAAGATTCAGTCATCTGCCTACCACAGAGTACAGTTTACTGAAGATATGAGAAAGAATTACACAATTCTCTGCCCTCAGATGTCACCGATACATTTTGACATATTAGGTCCTGCCCTTAATTCATGTGGCTACAATATTGAAGTCCTTGAGAACGACAACAAGTCATCAGTAGATGTAGGTCTTAAATATGTTAATAACGACGCATGCTACCCTTCACTTATGGTAGTCGGACAGATTATGAACGCCCTTCTTTCAGGCAAATACGACCTTTCAAGAACTGCTGTGATTATGTCACAGACAGGTGGTGGATGCCGTGCTTCCAACTATATTGGATTCATCAGAAGAGCACTCATAAAGGCTGGTATTCCAGATGTTCCTGTAATCTCACTGAGTGCACAGGGACTTGAATCTAATCCAGGCTTCAGCTATGACATACCAATGCTTAAGAAAGCTATGATGGCTGTTGAATATGGTGATATCTTCATGAATGTTGTGTACCGTACAAGACCTTACGAGGCAGTTCCTGGTTCAGTTAATGCACTTCATGAAAAATGGAAGAAGGTCTGCATTGAGCAGCTTACTAAAAATAAGGTTCATATGAAAGAGTTCAATAAGAACCTCCGTGCTATTGTTAAGGATTTTGATAATATTCCGCTTAAGGATATCAAGAAGCCTAGAGTTGGTGTTGTCGGAGAGATTCTTGTTAAGTTCATGCCTGCTGCTAACAACCACATTATTGAGTTACTTGAGGCAGAAGGTGCAGAGGCTGTTATGCCTGACCTTATGGGATTCCTTCTCTACTGTATGCAGAATTCAACATATAAGCATGAATTATTAAAGACACCTAAGAAAGGGGCTATTCTTTCAAGTACACTTATAAAGATACTTGAAACCTTCAGAAAGGCTGGAACCAAGGCACTTGCAGAAAGCAAGAGATTCGATGCTCCATCTAAGATTAGTGAGACAGCCAATTACGCTAAAGACTTCGTATCACTTGGCAACCAGACTGGTGAAGGCTGGCTTCTTACCGGTGAAATGATTGAGCTTATCCATCATGGTGTAGGCAATATCGTATGCTGTCAGCCATTTGCATGTCTGCCTAACCATATTGTAGGAAAGGGAGTTATCAAAGAGCTTCGTGCAGCATATCCTGAAGCTAACATAATTGCTGTAGATTATGATCCTGGTGCTTCCGAAGTTAACCAGTTAAACAGAATCAAGCTTATGCTTTCAACTGCTAATAAAAACCTTGCTAAAGAAGAAAAAGAATCTAAAAAAGATGCTTAATTGCTTGTACATATTATAATTCCGATATATAATGGATATAATAAATATGTTCGAAGAGGTGTGATATTATGAGTTTTATGTTATTCATCGGACCAATTATAGGTGTTGCAGTTGCCATTATTGCTGCTGTGGTTATCATATCAGTTATAGCCGCTGCTGTTGCACAGAAAGATATTAACGACGAAGATTAACAAAAAGGCTTTAACCAGTATTTTCCGGTTAAAGCCTTTTTTAATTCTGTCAATTACAGAATATCTTTCCTATACACCCTGAATAAAACAATTCCTGAAACTGCAAGAATCAATACTATCATCAATGGAACTATAACATTATCCTTAAGCACAATTCCATACGCATATGCATATGAGCGCTCAATAATCATTTTAGAATACACACCAGAAAATGATATTCCCATTATTTTAATTTTAGACAAAATTCCTACCGCCAGTACATTTATATATACCAGAATATATGTAAAAACAGTTGATCTGGTAAGCCAGTATACAATACATATTATAAGCAATGTTGCCTGCATTCTGAGAACATCTGCAAGAACTGATGCTAAAATAACTGTCACTGTACTTACTTTAGCAAAATCACAATATGGCAGCATATATTTTGAAACACTTCCTTCTGCTCCCCAGTTGCATGCCCATACTGCATGATTACTAAGTGATACCACCATAGTAATAACCGCATTAAAGAGCGGAACCAAATATGTTAAAGCAATACATTTTTTTACACAGCTACAAAACAGCTTAATCCTTGAATTATATAAAACAATCCTGTTTGGCAATAATTCTGTTTTTATTATTGTAACCATAAAAAAACTAAACAGAACTATTTCATACATACATATG
>OGPA01001949.1_pt1 | contig 15803 bp, 13 predicted proteins | sample 1552841 | NCBI WGS metagenome assembly OGPA01 (sample SAMEA2579916, study PRJEB22360) | human gut metagenome | reverse complement strand
CACTGAATGGTATTCAGATCTTTAAATTAACACCAAAGAAAAACTGTAAGGAATGCGGATGCCCAACATGTATGGCTTTCTCTATGAAAGTTGCTCAGGGCGCTATGAAAATCGAACAATGTCCGCATATGTCTGATGAAGCTTTAGCATCTCTTTCCGAGGCAACTGCTCCGCCAATGAAGACAATCAAAATTGGTACTGGTGCAGAAGAGCACACTCTGGGTGGAGAAACAGTATTATTCAGACATGAAAAAACATTTGTAAGCAAGCCAAGATATGCAGTAGCTCTGTGCACATGTATGGATGATGCTACAGTAGAGGCGAAACTTGCAGAAATCCCGAAGGTAGATTATGACCGTATCGGTGAAAGAATGTATGCTGAACTTGTATATGTAAACTGTGGCGAAGGTGCAGATGCAGCTAAATATACTGCACTTGTAGAAAAAGCTGCAGGTCTTGGCAGAACTTTAGTTCTTGAATGTAAAGATCCTGAAATCGCAAAAGCAGCTCTTGCAGTATGCAAAGACAGCAAACCGGTCTTAAACGGTGCAGATGCTTCCAACTATGAAGCAATGAACGCAGTTGCTACAGAAGCAGGTGTTGTTCTCGGTGTATCCGGTAAAGACTTAAATGAATTATATGATACAACAGCAGCTCTTGAAAAACTCGGAAACAAGAACCTTGTTCTTGATACAACAGGCGCTGACATCAAAGAAACCTTTGCAAACACTGTACAGGTTCGTCGTGCAGCTCTGAAAGATCAGGACAGAACATTTGGTTATCCATCTATCGTAAACCTTGTTAAGATCGCAAAAGGTGACCTTCACTTACAGGCAGCTTTAGCATCTATGTTTACAATGAAATATGGTTCCATCATCGTTATGGAGCAGATGACATATGCAGAAGCTCTTCCATTATATGGTCTGCGTCAGAACGTTTTCACTGATCCGCAGAAACCAATGAAAGTTGAGCCAGGCATCTATCCATTAAATGGTGCTGATGAGAATGCAGTAGTAGTTACTACTGTAGACTTCGCTCTTACATATTTCGTAGTATCCGGCGAGCTGGAGCGTTCCGGTGTTCCGCTTAACCTGGTAATCAATGATGCAGGCGGACTTTCCGTACTGACATCCTGGGCAGCTGGTAAATTCTCCGGCAACAGCATTTCCGCTTACATCAAAGAAAATGTTGAGCCTAAGGTAAAATCCAGAAAGCTTATTATCCCAGGTAAGGTAGCAGTTCTTAAGGGTGACCTTGAAGCAAAACTTCCTGGATGGGAAATCATCGTTGGACCAAGAGAAGCTGTACAGCTTGTTAAATTCTTAAAAGATATGCAGGCTGACGGTCAGATCTGATCGGAATGACATGCCGGACCGGTCATCTGACCGGTCTGGCTCTTAATAAGAAGCATACAGGTTTTATTCCTGTGTAAATAAATAAAAAGGAGAACACGGTTATGGCAAAATTTGTAACAATCGGAGAAAGACTTTCCACTACTGCACCTGCAGTAAACAAAGCATTTACAGAAAGAGATCCAGAGCCGATCATCAAAAGAGCAAAACAGCAGCTTGACGCTGGTGCTACTTACCTTGATGTAAACATCGGACCTGCTGAGAACGATGGAGAAGATCTGATGAAATGGGCAGTACAGCTCCTTCAGTCTGAGTTTGACAATGTTCCGCTTGCACTGGATACAACAAACAAGAAAGCTATTGAAGCTGGTATCTCTGTATATAACAGAGCAAAAGGAAAACCGATCGTTAACTCTGCTGATGCTGGTGACAGAATCACAAACATCGACCTTGCAGCAGCAAACGATGCCATCTGTATCGCACTTTGCTCTTCCGGTATGGTAGCAGCAGACAATGATGAACGTATGATGCACTGCCAGAACATGCTTGAAAGAGGTATGTCTCTTGGTATGGAAGCTGAAGATCTGTGGTTTGACCCGTTATTCCTGGTTGTAAAAGGAATGCAGGACAAACAGATGGAAGTTCTTGAAGCAATCAAAATGTTCTCTGATATGGGACTGAACTCCACAGGTGGTCTTTCCAATAACAGTAACGGTATGCCGAAACATATCCGTCCGATCATGGACTCTGCTCTTGTAGCAATGGCTATGATGAACGGTCTTACATCTGCAATCGTTAATCCTAACGACCTTCGTCTGATGGAAACTATTAAATCCTGTGATGTATTCAAAGGCAATACACTGTATGCAGATTCCTACCTGGAAATCTAATCAGTATAGCTGAGAAATCTAATAAAATATTCGACCGACATAAATGAATACATAATTATGGGGGCTGAAGGCTTCGGTCTTCGGTCCCTGTTTTATTACAGGCTATTACGACTATGAGAAAGGTGGTTGCCGAATGTTTAAGGTAACATTTTCATTCGAAGATGGCAGTATGGTAGAAACTTTTGCCAATGCGGGGGATAATTTACTGGAGGTTGCACGAAGTGCCAATGTGGCTATTGATGCACCATGTTCCGGAAACGGAGCCTGCGGAAAATGTCGTGTCCAGTTAAAGAGCGGAGAACTGGAAAGCAAAAAGACATTACATATTTCTGACGAAGAATATCAGGCGGGATGGCGTCTGTCTTGCTGCAGCAAGATCAGTGCGGACGTCAATGTACTGGTACCTGATATTGCATCTGCCTATAAGAGCAGAATGAAAGTAGCTGATTTAAGTTCGAAAGAGGAAATAGCCATTTTTGAAAATGCCAAGAGTGATATACAGCTGGCAGGCATTGAACTGAAAAATAGTCTGGAGGTTGTGGATGTGCTGATGGACGTTCCCTCTCTGGATGATACTATGCCGGACAATGAGAGATTGACACGTGCATTGCGGAAATATTTAAATATCAACAGAGTACGGATACCATATGTAGTCCTGAAAAAACTCCCTGATGTACTGAGAGAGAACAATTTTGCAGTGAAATGTGTGATCCGCGCTACTTCTGACGATATGTATGTCTATGATATATTTGGCAAAGACGAGGATGTGGTCATCGGAGGTCTGGCAATTGATATCGGTACAACTACAGTTTCTGCTGTACTGATTAATATGGAAAATGGAGAAATTCTGGCAAAAAGTTCTGCCGGAAACGGACAGATCCGTTTTGGTGCAGATGTAATAAACCGAATCGTGGAATCACAGAAACCCGGAGGTCAGAAAAAATTGCAGGATGCGGTGATCAAGGAGACCATCAATCCAATGATCCACGAAATGTGCAAGAGTGCAAAATTTCCCAAAGACCATATCTACAGGATGTGTGTGGCATCCAATACAACTATGAATCATCTGTTTGCAGGAATCAATGCGGATCCGTTGCGTACAGAGCCTTATATCCCTGCATTCTTTAAGACCAATTCCCTTTTTGCTTCCGATGTGGGAGTTGATATCAATAAAGATGCTCATATTATTATGGCGCCGAATATCGGAAGCTATGTAGGCGGCGATATCACAGCCGGAACTCTGGTCAGCCAGATTTGGAACAGGCCCGAATTCTCACTGTTTATCGACCTTGGTACAAATGGAGAGCTTGTATTTGGAAACTCAGACTTTATGATGAGCTGTGCATGTTCAGCAGGTCCTGCCTTTGAGGGTGGTGACATCAGCTGTGGTATGCGTGCCACAGACGGAGCTATCGAAGCATGTACCATTGACAAAGAGACTATGGAGCCTACCTACAAGATCGTAGGTGATCCGGGAACGAAACCTGTAGGTTTATGTGGATCCGGTATCATCGATGTGATCAGTGAACTTTATATCTGCGGAATCATCAACCCCAAGGGTAAATTTATCCGTGAAGGAAAGAGAATCAAACATGACAAATACGGAATGGGCAGCTATATCCTTGCATTTGAGGAAGAGGCAGGTTCTGTAAAGGATGTTGAGATTACAGAAGTTGATATTGACAACTTCATCCGTGCCAAAGGTGCCATCTTCTCAGCAATCCGTACAATGCTTACTTCTCTGGACTTCGATGTGAGCATGATTGATGATGTGTATGTTGCAGGCGGTATCGGAAGCGGTATCAACATGCAGAATGCAGTCAACATCGGTATGTTCCCGGATATCCCGATCGAGAAATTCCACTACATTGGTAACTCTTCTCTGACAGGTGCGTATCTGATGCTTCTGTCAACACCGGCAGAGAAGAAGACTTATGAACTTGCTGCAAATATGACATATATGGAACTTTCTACAGTACCGATCTATATGGATGAATTTGTAGGTGCATGTTTTATTCCTCATACAGATACAAGTATGTTCCCGACTGTAATGGAAGAGGTTCAGAACCGCTGATGAATTTCAGTAATTTCTATATGAGAAATTATGAATATCTAGAGAAATAAAATAACAGGACAGATCTTTGGATCCCTTTGATCTGTCTTGTTTATGGAGATTTATATGGCATTTAGTTTAAATGACTTAAATTATGAAAAAGACAGTAAGGAAAGAATGCCGTGGGAGCATTACACTCAGGAGTTTGCAGCTGCAGACCCGAAGGAGATCGCTTCCAGATTGTCTATTCCTTACGATGAAGAAACCCAAAAACTGACTTTAACTTTTCTTGGAACACAGTATCAGATTACATGGCCGGATTTTGAAGTAACACATACTCCGGATGATAAAGGTTTTTATCCACTGGAGAACATGATCTATGCAAGGATCCTGACGATTCGTTTTCTTTTAAACGGTGTGAAGTCTGAGAGTTCCGGAAAATTTAAGACATACCGGGAGATGCCATGGGGAGAAGTATATTTAAGACAGTTTGACGGCAGATGTATCAAACGTCTGGCATTTTCCTATGGTAACCGTCCGGGAGATTTCAGGGCGATCATGGAGCATATCAGTGCCATACCTGTAAAGCATGGAGATATTGCCTATGAAGTAGAAATTTTTCCGGAATATAAAATACAGATGATTCTCTGGGAGGGCGATGAGGAATTTCCGCCGTCTTCACAGATTCTCTTTTCTGACAACTTCCCTGTCTCTTTCCAGGCAGAGGATATGGCAGTTATGGGAGATGTGATTATTGGTTCTCTGAAAGCATACCTGAAATGCGTTCAGAAATGACAAATGATATCAGGATTATAGAGATTGCAGAATAATCTGCGGATATCAGAGTCAGATAAGTAAATATAAACAAAAAGAAAGAGGGAGAAAAAATGGGATTTTCAACAAGTACATGTACAGAATTCGTTGAAGTTCTGGCATCTAAGGCTCCGGTTCCGGGCGGCGGCGGTGCGTCTGCATTAGTTGGTGCAGTAGGAACTGCTCTTGGAAATATGGTAGGAAGCCTTACTGTAGGAAAAAAGAAATATGCGGATGTTGAAGACGAAATGTACGAATTAAAAGCAAAATGCGATCAGTTACAGAAGGATTTCCTTCGTCTGATCGAGCGTGATGCAGAAGTATTCGAGCCATTATCAAAGGCATATGGAATGCCAAAAGAGACAGAAGAAGAGAAAGCTGAGAAAGCCAGAGTCATGGAGATCGTATTAAAAGATGCCTGCTCTGTACCAATGGAGATCATGGAGAAATGCTGTGAAGCAATTGAACTGATCGTAGAATTCGGTGCAAAAGGCTCTAAGCTTGCCATCAGTGATGCAGGCGTTGGTGCAGCTTTCTGTAAAGCAGCATTACAGGGTGCCAGCCTGAACGTATACATCAACACAAAATCCATGGCTGACAGAGAGTATGCAGAAGAATTAAACAGAAAAGCAGATGCCATGCTTGAGAAATATACAAAGATCGCAGATGACACATTCAACAGCGTACTTGGCAGACTGAAATAATAGTAAATAAAATAGAAATTTCTGTATTGTTTTCCGTCTCTTTTAATAAAGTGTAACATTATTTATTGAGATGTATTTTTTTACAGAGTGCATATGATTTATGAGGCGGTTATGCTGAAATCATTCAGATACAGTATAGAATAATAACGTATAATTTCGGAGGGAACGACAAATGGCTAAGCAGTTATTAGGTAAAGAAGTAACAGCAGCATTAAACGAGAAAATCAAAGCAAACGTAGCAGAGCTTCAGGGAAAAGGAGTAAATCCTACCCTCTGCATCATCCGTGTTGGTGAAAACCCAAGCGATATCTCCTATGAAAGAGGAGCAACAAAACGCTGCGAAACTTTAGGCGTTGCATGTGAGAAAATCTTACTTCCGGAAGATGTTTCCCAGGAAGAACTTCTTGCAACAATCGATAAAGTAAACAAAGATGACAGCATTCACGGCGTATTATTATTCCGTCCGCTTCCAAAACATCTGGATCAGGCAGTGATCGAGAATGCACTTGCTCCTGAAAAAGACGTTGACTGTATGACAGACCTTTCCATGTCCGGTGTATTCACAGGCAAGAAGATTGGTTTCCCGCCATGTACACCACAGGCTTGTATGGAAATCCTTGATCATTACGGAATCGACTGCACAGGCAAAAAGGCAGTAGTGATCGGAAGAAGCCTTGTTGTTGGTAAACCTGCAGCAATGATGCTGGTTAAAAAGAACGCAACTGTTACAATCTGCCACACAAGAACTGTAGATATGCCGTCTGTAGCACGTGAAGCAGATATCATTATTGTAGCAGCAGGCCGCGCCGGTGTTGTTGGTGCCGAATATGTAAAAGAAGGCCAGACAATCATCGATGTAGGTATCAACGTAAATGCAGAAGGCAAACTCTGCGGTGATGTTGATTACGCAGCAGTAGAGCCTATCGTAGATGCTATTACACCTGTACCTGGCGGTGTTGGAAGTGTAACAACTTCTGTACTGGTTGGTCATGTGGTAGAAGCTGCAATGAGAAAGGTAAACGCATAAGATGAAAAAAGTGCCGGGAAAATATTTCTGGCTACTTATGACAATAACAGGTGCCCTGATGTTCGGGGCACCTGCTTTGGTAAGTGCTAGTGAAGGGACAGCGTCCACTGATACAGAAAACAGCGCAGCAGACAATGCTGCAGATACCCCAGATGACGACACGATAGCTAAAACAACTGATAGTGCAGAAAAAAACAGTCAGGAAACTGATCATTCAGGAGAGGGACAGATCTCCAAACCTAAATATCTCGAAAATGCAGAAAATAACGGAGAAGAAATTATCTCCGATGAAGACCCGACAGATAATACTTATGGATACTACACGATTATGGGTGGAACAACTGTTTCCGTCGATGAAATGTGTTCATTATACAACAGTCAGGGATGCACTTACCCATCTGAAGAACTCAGTGGCGGCGGAGCATCTGATATAGATACCTTTTGCAATATTATTGTAGAGGAGGCAAATGCCGAGAATGTACGTGGTGAAGTAGTTTTTGCGCAGGCAATGCTGGAAACCGGATGGCTGAGTTTCGGTGGTGATGCGGGAATCGACCAGTTCAATTTCGCAGGTCTTGGAACAACCGGAGGTGGAGTCAAAGGAATCGCATTTCCGGATGTAAGAACAGGAATACGTGCTCAGGTTCAGCATCTCAAAGCCTACGCCTCCACAGATTCCCTGAATCAGGAATGTGTAGATGAACGCTTCGATTACGTGACAAGAGAGACGGCGCCTTACGTGGAATGGCTGGGAATCCAGGAAAATCCTTATGGCGGCGGCTGGGCAGCAGGAAAAGATTATGGAAGTAAATTAAGAAAAATACTGGCAGATTTGAAATCAGGGACATAAAGACAGAGTTTTGCGCCTTATTTGTATTATTTTTCTGAACTGCTGTAAATGATTTTTAAATTCTTAAATAAAGAAAGGATGTTGAGTAAAATGAAAAGAAAATTGATGATTTGTGCAATGGCTTTGTGCATCTGTGCAGGATTGACCGGTAACACTGGAGAGGTCAGCGTATGGGCATCCGAAGGATCATCTTCGGATGCTGTCCGGATAGGCGCCCTGAAAGGTCCGACAGCAATGGGAATGGCGCAGCTTCTTGATGAAGACGGATACGATTTTACGATTGCTGCATCTCCGGATGAGATTGTTCCGATGGTAGTACAGGACAAGCTTGATATTGCAGCTGTTCCGGCAAATCTGGCAGCAACGTTGTATCAGAAGACAGATAAGGATGTCAGTGTTCTGGCGGTCAATACGTTGGGCGTTCTCTATCTTGTGGAGAATGGAGACAGTGTAAAATCTGTGGAGGATCTTAAGGGAAAGACTATTTATGCCAGTGGGAAGGGTGCAACTCCGGAATATGCTCTGAACTCTGTTCTTAAAGCGAATGGAATCGACCCTGAAAAAGATGTGACTGTTGAATTTAAATCTGAGCACGCAGAGGTAGTTTCCGCACTTGTGCAGGATCAGACAGCAGTCGGACTTCTTCCGCAGCCTTTTGTAACTACAGCGCTGATGAAAAACGATAAGCTGAAGGTTGCCCTGGATCTGAACAAACTGTGGGAAGATTCCATGGATGACGGAAGTAAACTTGTGACAGGAGTTGTGATCGCAAACAATGAGTTTGTTCAGGATCATGCAGATAAAGTAAATGATTTTATGGATGCTTATAAAGAATCTGTAGATTTTGTCAACAGTGACACAGAAGCTGCGGCCCAGATCATAGGAGATCATGATATTATTGCAAAAGAAGTTGCACAGAAAGCAATCCCTGACTGCAGTATTGTGTTTATTGAAGGTGATGAGATGAAAACCATGCTTTCGGGATATCTGGCAACTCTGGATGATCAGAATCCTGAGATTATAGGAGGACAGTTGCCGGATGATGCATTCTATTACAAACGATAGAGCAAAAACTGACAATGGAACGAAATATACAGGAATTCGCATATTAGCAGTGTTTTTCTGGATCGCAATCTGGCAGTTTGCGAGTATGTATCTGAAACAGGAGATCCTTCTGGCATCTCCTGTTTCTGTTGTCCGAAAGCTTTTTGAACTGATTTTCAGCGGAAATTTCTGGCAGTCTGTCGGATTTAGTTTTGTACGCATTGTGACAGGATTTCTTCTGGCTGTGCTTCTGGGAATCTTTCTGGCAGTGTGGGCATATTGGTCAAAAACAGTGGAAATCCTGACAGCACCTGTGATCGCAGTGGTCAAATCTACACCTGTGGCATCTTTTATTATTTTGTGCCTGATATGGATTCCTTCGAAAAATTTGTCAGTTTTTATTTCCTTTCTTATGGTTCTGCCGGTGATATATACAAATATCCTTGAGGGAATACGACAGACGGACAGGAAGATACTGGAAATGGCAAAAGTATTTCGTGTGAATCTCAGAAGACAGATCAGGTATATTTATGTATCGCAGGTACTGCCTTATTTTCTCTCAGCATGCAGGCTTTCTCTTGGAATGTGCTGGAAAGCAGGAGTGGCAGCAGAGATTATCGGAATGCCCAAAGGTTCTGTTGGACAAATGCTTTATATGTCGAAAATATATCTTGATACGGATGATTTGCTGGCGTGGACGGTTATAATTGTTGTATTGAGTGTGATATTTGAAAAACTTGTTGTGCTTGCTTTAAAAGCAGTACTAAAAAAATAGCGTTGACAATGTGAATATTGCCAGCGCTATTTTTGCGTTAATTTTATTTGTGCATTGAAAATGCTGTTAAGTCATATTTACTTAAGTTGTCTGAAACATTACGGTCGTCTGCTTCGGCGAGCAGCTTGTCACGGTCTTTGGCAGCAAGAACAGGATTCTTTCCGCTTCTGTGACGGCTTGGTCCACCAACACAGCCGCCTTCACATACCATTCCCTCAATGAAATCTGCAGGGAGTTTTCCTACTTTAAGAAGTGTAAGTGCTTTCTTACATTCGGCAGCACCTGAGCATTTTTCTATATTGAATTTATCAGGGTCAGCACCTGCTTCACGCATACATTGTGCAACAGCAGCGGAAACACCGCCTCCGTTACCGAATCTTTTACCATATATGCTTGCCTGCTGGTCGCTGTTTTCCTCAGGCTCAAGAACTATCTCTTTAGCTCGCATCATTGCTCTGAATTCACCGATTGTAAGTACGAAATCAGCATTTCCCTGACCCTTATATTCCTGCTTTTCATTCTTCTTGGCAATACATGGTCCGATAAATACGGTAACTGCCTCCGGATCTTTTGCTTTGATCAGACGGGATACTGCTGCCATCGGGGAAATCGTGGTAGAAATATTGTCTGCAAGCTCCGGAAAATGATGTCTTACCATATTGACAAATGCAGGACAACAGGAAGTTACTTTCTTCTTGCCTTCTTTGTAAGCTTCTGCCCACTCTTCTGCCTCATAAGCAGCTGTCATATCTCCGCCGAGACCGACTTCAAAGAAACCATCAAAACCAACTGCCTCCATTGCTTTCTTCCAGCTGTTCATCGTGATATCATCACCGAACTGTCCCTCTGTTGCAGGAGCTGCCATTGCATAAACTTTTTTATTGGATTTTAATGCTTCAATTACATTTACAATATAGGTCTTAGATCCGATCGCACCGAATGGACAGCTGTGGATACATTTTCCACAACGGATACATTTCTTCTCGTCGATAACGGAGATTCCGTACTCGTCATATGTAATTGCATTGACCGGACAACTGAATTTACATGGTCTCTTTAAATGTGCGATCGCATTGTACGGACAGGCCTGAGCACATTTGCCACACTCTTTACATTTCTGTGGATCAATGTGGGAACGAAGTCTTCCCGGCTCGATCGCACCAAATTTACATGCATTGATACATGCCTTTCCAAGACAGTTCTGGCAGTTTTCTGTCACTGTATAACTGGAAATCGGACAATCTTCACAGGCAGAACTGATCACCTGGATCACATTACCGTCATCTACTGGTCCAGGAGCTTTTCCTTCTGCCAGTCTGACTCTCTGTCTGATAATCTCTCGCTCTTTATAGATGCAGCAGCGGAACTGTGCTGCTGGTCCTGGGATTAATTGGTTTGCAATGTAGTCTTTCTTCTCCTCAAGCTCACCTGCAAATGCAAGTTTTGCCACTTCATAAAGTACATCGTGTTTAATTTTGATCACATTTTCATCAGCGTACATTGTAAATACCTCACTCGTTTTTGTTCGTTAATTTTTTAACCATCTAAGACATTATATCGAAAATGTATGGAATTACAAGTACCTCTGATGTTTTTATTATAATACATAAGCTTTTTGTGCAAAGTAACAATTTCACTTATCCTTTTTTGTGCAATTATTCCGTGACCGTCTGAAACAGTCTGTCCCCTATTTTCGTCTGTAATAAACATCGCGGTCAACCGCCTTATTCCAGGAGGCAACGATCGTCGTGCAGACAGCGTCCCCTGTGATGTTGACAGCGGTACGTGTCATATCCAGGATCCGGTCAATTCCCATGATCAGCGCGATTCCCTCGATCGGAAGTCCAACGGAATTAAATACCATGGTCAATGTGATCAGACCCACACTCGGCACTCCGGCGGTTCCGATGGAGGCAAGCGTCGCGGTTCCAATGACAGTGAGGTAATCCATCATATCAAGAGGGATTCCAAACGCCTGTGCGGTGAACACAACCGCCACACCCTGCATAATCGATGTTCCATCCATGTTAATGGTCGCTCCGAGCGGGATCGTGAAAGATGAAATCTTTTTCGAAACACCCATTTTTTCCGCAAGCGTATCAATATTCATTGGAATGGTTGCATTCGAAGTTGAGGTTGAGAATGCAAACGCCATAACCGGGAAGAAATTCTTGATGAAAATAAACGGGTTGAGCCCTGAAAATATTTTCAGCAATCCGAGGTACACCACAAAACACTGCACTGCGAGTGCAAGCAGAACGCAGAACATATATTTTAACAATGGGATGAACACCTCAAAACCGATCTCTGCAAATGTTTTTGCGATCAGGCAGAACACTCCGATCGGTGCAAGCTTCATGACAGCCATCGTCATTTCCATCATAATATCATTGAACTGTCCAAAGAAGTTCTTCACAATGTCAACACGGTCTCCCATGTTTGCGAGAATCACACCGAGGATCAATGCAAACACAATGATCTGCAGCATATTTCCCTCGCTTAAGGAATTAAAAATATTGACCGGGATAATGTCTAACAGTGTTTCTGTCATGCTCATGGACTGTGTTGTCTCACTCACGGTGGAAGTCACCTGGATCTGTGACATGTCAAGTCCTTTTCCCGGATTAAAAATATTGGCGATCGTCAGCGCAACGGTAATCGCAAGCGCTGTCGTACACAGATAAAAAATTAGTGTCTTCACACCGACGCTTCCAAGCTTTTTCGTATCTCCCACTGCCATGCTTCCGCAGACGATGGAGCAGAATACAAGCGGAACGACGAGCATACGCATCAGACGGATAAATCCCTGTCCGACAATATAAAAGACACCCTGCACAATGATATCATCCACCACGTAGTTCGATGGAATCAGATAGTTGATGATCACACCGGCCAAAGCTCCTGCAAGAAGCGCAATAAAGATCATCGTGGTAAGGCTTATCTTTTTCTTCTTTTGAACTCTATTCTGCATGATATAATCCCCTCTCTTCCAGATATTCTCTCAGGGAATCCTGCCAGTCTGGGAAATCATAAATCGGAACCATGCTCATAATAAAATTATCGAGCACCGCATACGCCGGTCTCACCTTGGAAAAATCCGACATGACAGTTGGAACCGGCTGCATGGAAGCCGTCTTTCCTGTCATTTTCAAAATCTCCTGTGCAAACGCATAACGGCTGCACACGCCCTTGTTCGTCGCATGGTAAGTTCCGTACTCGCTCGTATGCACCAGATGTAATAAAAATCTTGCCAGTTCGTTTGCGCTCGTCGGTGATCCAAACTGGTCGGAGGCAATCGATAACTGCTCGCCTGCGTCCACTTTTTTTAAGAAACCATTGATAAAATTCTGTCCCTTTCCATACACCCAGGTGCTCCGCACGATAAAATGTTTTGTTGTGAATTCTTTCACATAGTTTTCCCCCGCAAGCTTGGACTTTCCGTAAACTGTTCCCGGATTTACAAGGTCAAATTCCGTGTAAGGCTCTGTACTCCTGCCGTCAAACACGTCATCTGTGGAAAGCTGTACCATTTTTGCCTGCATTTTTGCTGCAACGATCGCCAGATTTCTGGCTCCCAGTGCATTTACTTTAAACGCCTGCGAAGGATTTTCCTCACAGGAACTGATATCCGTCATACCGGAACAATTGATGATGATGTCCGGGCGGTTCATCTCGCCAAAACGAAGTACTTCATCTGTATCCGTCACATCAAGGTCATCCACATCTGTATCTAACATTTCAAATTCCAATTTATCCACAACATCATTCACTGCCTGGCCAATCTGACCGCGGGCACCACATACCCAGATTTTCTGCATCACTGTTCCTCCATTTTCTCTTCTAGTATTTCTCAAAGCATAGAAAAAGATGTGAGTTTATGATTCACATTACATCTCACATCTTTTTACCGTTCTTTATTATATTGATCCACGCATTTGATGTCAAATATTTTTTCCATGCAGGACAGATGATTTTTTATACAAAACATGCGACCACTACGCCATGTCATGATATTTTCCAAGGAACTCCCTCGTTCTCTGATTTGTCGAAGTAAATAATAACTCCGGTGTCGTCTCCTCCACGATCACACCTTTATCCATAAAGATCATACGGTTTGACACATCTTTTGCAAAGTTCATCTCATGCGTGACAATGACCATCGTCATTTTTTCCTCCGCAAGCTCCCGGATGACTTTTAGGATCTCAAGCGTCAGTTCCGGGTCGAGCGCGGAAGTCGGTTCATCAAAGAATAATATTTCCGGCCGCATGGCAAGTGCCCGCGCAATGGATACCCTCTGCTGCTGTCCGCCGGAAAGCTGACATGGATAGGCATCTTCCCTGCCGCTTAATCCCATCTTCTCCAGTAATACCTTTGCTTCTGCAACAACCTCTTCTTTTTTCCGCTTCTGAACACTGACCGGGGCATCAATGATATTTTTTAAGACAGAATAATGTGGAAACAGGTTAAAATTCTGGAATACCAGTCCAAAATGTCTCTGTATCTTTTTCAAATCTGCCGGTTTCGCATAAACCGTTTTTCCATTGATACTCTCTGCCGCCTTTTCCCCCATATACGTTAAGCTTCCGTCATCCATCTGCTCTAACAGTGTCGCACATCGCAGCAGGGTGGATTTTCCGGAACCAGAAGGTCCGATGATGGAGACAACCTCGCCCTCTGCAACGCTTAAACTGATATCTTTTAAAACTTCGTTTTCGCCGAAGCCCTTTTTTACATGCTGCATTTCCAGTAAATTCATATCATTTCCTCTTTGCCTTAATTTTACTACGATTGTATCTCTAATGATAATAACTCATCTTTTTCTCAAAAAATTCCATGATAAATGCCACCACATAGTTAAAGACATAATAGAATATCGCGGCTGCCACAAACGGGATCATGCTCTTCTGTGAAGCTGCCAGTGCCTTTGCCTGTGAAAACATCTCTGCATAAGCAATGGAAAACGCAAGCGACGTGTCTTTTACCAGCGTGATCACCTCATTGGTCACGGACGGAAGAATACGCTTGATCACCTGTGGAAGGATGATCTTTACAAATGTCTGTGTTTTTCCATAGCCTAATACTTTTGCCGCCTCATACTGTCCAACCGGCATGGACTCAATACCACCACGGTATATCTCTGCAAAATATGCAGCATAGTTGATTGCAAATGCGATCACAACCGCATATGCGCGGTAGCTTGACGAAATATTCACGCCAAAAATATAGTATGGTCCAAAATATACCACCAAAAGCTGTAGCATTAAGGGTGTTCCACGCATAATGGAAATATATATTTTGGTGATCGTTCTTATCACAGCATTTTTTGACATTCTTCCGAAGGCTACCAGAAGTCCAAGCGGCAGTGAAAAAATAAGTGTTAATAAGAAAATCTGAATTGTTGTCATCATCCCGGAACCAAGCTGGGAAATCATTACCTGAAAGCTCATATAAAAAGAACCCCTATCTTTTTCTACTGTAAAACCAATGCGCTGTTATTTGCCGAGCGTGCAGACATCATAACCGAAATATTGGTTGGATATTTCTGCGAATGTGCCGTCCTCTACCATCTCTAATAAAGTGCTCTGCACTTCATCGCGAAGTGCTGTGTTTCCAAGGAAAAATCCAACCGCATACTGTTCTGAGGAAATCGTCTCATCTAAAATCTGATACTGATCTTCTTTTCCCTCAATCTGGAACTGTGCGACACCGATATCTATCGCAACAGCATCGACTGCGCCAGACTCAAGATCCATAAATGCGGTGTTGTATTCGCCTACCGATAAGAGCTGTGCAAAGGAAGCCATCAGATCTGCATGTTCTTCATCGTTTAATGCGGTCTCTGCGGCAGACTCTTTCTGTACCTCCACCACTTTTCCTGCAAGATCCGCAAGTGTGTTAATTCCGGAATCTTTCTTTACCACAACCACCTGGCTGTTGTCCATATATGGATCTGTCCATGTATACTGATCTTCACGTCCATTCATCGTAAATCCATTCCAGATACAGTCGATCGTACCGGCTTCTAACTCCATATCCTTTGCATCCCAGTCGATCGGCTGTAACACAATCTTTTTGCCCATACGCGCTGCACACTCCGTCGCCATCTCAATGTCAAACCCTGTAAATTCGCCATCATCCCCCACATAACCAAACGGCGGAAAATCCTGGTCAAATCCAACAGTAAATGTATCTTTTCCGTCTGCTTGATCCGTTTTTGCTGTATCAGTGGAACCTCCACACGCTGTCAGCGACAATGTCATCCCTGCAACAAGTGCATCACGCATTGTGTTCTGC
>OGPA01001939.1_pt1 | contig 15868 bp, 18 predicted proteins | sample 1552841 | NCBI WGS metagenome assembly OGPA01 (sample SAMEA2579916, study PRJEB22360) | human gut metagenome | reverse complement strand
TGGTTCATACGGAAACCAGCTATTTCAATGCCGTTTCCAAAACCCAAATGTATAGGGATTTGGGAGTGGATCAGATTGAAATTGTGGAAACGCTGGATTCCCGTACCTGTTCCACCTGTCAACCCCTTGATGGGAAGGTGATCCCGCTTTCCCAATATGAACCCGGTGTAACTGTCCCGCCCTTCCACCCGAATTGCCGGGGAACCACTTGCCCCTATTATGACGATATGGACGGCGAAAGAGCCGCCCGCACCGCTGATGGGGAAGTGTACTATGTCCCGGCCAATATGACCTTCACCCAATGGAAGAAGGCTTTTGTGGACGGCGTGAAGGATGGTTTGACGGTTGCCACCGCTGGCGCTATAATGAAGAAAACCGTGGATGATTGCACCACTGTTGATGAAGTGGAAGCCTTGATGAAAGAACAGGGGTGGTTTTATACCACTACCCTTCCCAATGGGAAACCCTTTGATGGGAACCAGCTTCTTTCTTTGCAGGGCTGTGATCTTGAAACCGCCAAGGCTATCTTCAAAGCCCATGAAAATGTGTTCAACCGCCTTCCTGAATTGCGGGGCCAACTGAATTCTATCAATGCCATAAAGTTGAATGCTGGCACCTATGCCCAATGTTCTTATGGCTTGGGCCGTGGTGGAATTTCTGTGAACCGTACTTATTTTTCCGATGTGGAGCGATTGACCAAACTTTATGCAAGGGATTTGGAACATGGGTTCCACCCAGCAGGAACCACCTTCGGTTCCATCGTCACCCACGAATTGGGCCATGCCGTGGATGATTACCTTTCTGTGATCCAGCAGTTGGCCGGAATGAATGGATGGCGAGCTAAGAAGGTTTCTGCTTACCTTCGCCCAAGAGTAATGAAGGCTTGTGGGCTAAAGGTTTCCGACACCAGAACAGCGGTGAGCGGTTACGCCACCCAAGATGCCCAAGAATGGTTTGCTGAATGCTTCTGTGAATGGATGGACAGTGAAAACCCCCGTCCGGTTGCTGAAGAATTTGGCAAACAGCTTTTGGATTTGATGAAGGGGATGAAAACCAATGCCGATGCCTGATTTTTTCACAAGTGAATGGTTTGTGCCGGAAGTTGATAACTGGCACCTGAAGGAAGGCGCACCCCCTGAAGTGGTGGAAGAATTTGAAGCCTATATGAAGCGCCTGAAAGAAAACCAACAAAACAATATTGTTGAATGAGCCACCCCCGGCTTTGGCCGGTGGGTGGTTTTTTCATACCATTTTCGCCCCTTCCCGGTTTGGGCGGTAAAGTGAGCCGGGGAAAATCGTGGTTCCTTACCCACGGTAAAAAAGGATTTGATGGAGGTATCACACATGACGAAAGAAAAGCTGATGGAGTGGGGCTTGACCGAGGAACAGGCCAACAAGGTTATGGAAGGGCTGAATGGTTCCTTTGTAACCAAGAGCCGGTTCAATGAGGTGAACGAGGAAAACAAGACCCTGAAAGCCCAAGTTTCTGAACGGGATGGGCAGATTGAAACCCTGAAGAAATCCGCTGGTGATAACACGGAACTTCAGAACCAGATCACCGCCCTTCAGGAAGCGAACAAGCAGAAGGACAAGGATCACGCCAATGAAATCAAGGCCCTGAAGATCAGCAATGCCGTTGATGTGGCCCTGACCAATGCCAAGGCCAAAAACAACACCGCTGTAAAGGCGCTGTTGGCCGCATTCTTGGAGAAGGCGGAACTGGCCGATGATGGCACGGTGAAAGGGCTAGATGATGAAATTGGCAAGCTGACCAAGGGCGAGGACACGGCTTTTCTGTTCGACACCAGCGGCAAGGCCAAGTTTAAGGGAGCCAAGGCCGCTGAAAAGAGTGATCCCCACAATCAGCCCACCGGGGATGACCTTTCCAAAATGTCCTATGACGAACTGTGCAAGTACATGGAGGAAAACCCGGATGCGGTTTTGGAGTAACCTACACAATTTGACTACACAGAAAGGAAGTTTGAACGATGGCTAACAGCAAGTTTGATGCAAAGTCTTTCAACCCTGAAGCGTTTAAGTACATGGTTGGCCGTGTGCCTAACCTGACCCTGAACGCCCTGAAGAAGTCCCGTGCGCTGGCCGGGAACCCTGACATTCGGGCGGTGTTCACCAGTCAGAACGGCACCGCTTACGCCCGTCTTGCCATGCGTGGCCTTCTGGATGGGGATGCGGTGAACTATGACGGTGAAACCGATATTACCGCCACTTCCACCAAGACCTTTGAACAGGGCATGGTGGTTGTTGGCCGTGCCAAGGCATGGACTGAAAAGGATTTCAGCTATGACATTACGGGCGGCGTGGACTTCATGGGCAATGTGTCCGCACAGGTTGCGGAGTACAAGGACACCTTGGATCAGAAAACCCTTCTGTCTATCCTGAAGGGTGTTTTTGCCATGCCTACCACCGATGCCAAGAACAAGGAGTTTGTGGAGAAGCACAGCACCACGATTTATGCCCCCATGAGCGCCACCACCCTGAACAGCGCCGTGAACAAGGCTTGTGGAGCCAACAAGCAGAAGTTTTCTTTGGTGTTCATGCACAGTGATGTTGCCACCAACCTTGAAAACATGAAGCTGTTGGAGTTTATGAAGCAGACGGACGGTGACGGCATTCAGAAGGATTTGACCCTTGCCACTTGGAATGGCCGCACCGTGGTTGTGGACGATGATCTTCCCGCCGTGACCGGCTATGCCGATGCTGATGCGGAAACCCCCGGTGCTTTGAAGATTGTTGCTTCTAGCGAGGATGGAACTACCACCATCAATCTTGCCAAGGCAACCCCCTACTTCGGCACTCGCACCCTTGCCGCTGATATGTATGTGGTTCCCGCTACACAGTACACCACCTTCATCATGGGCAACGGCGCTATTTCCTACGAGGATATTGGGGCCAAGGTTCCCTATGAGATGGCCCGTGACCCCAAGACCAAGGGCGGTGAAGATACCCTGTATATGCGTCAGCGCAAGGTGTTCAGCCCCTATGGTATCAGCTATGAGAAGAAAAGTCAGACCAAGCTGTCCCCCACGGATTCTGACTTGGAGAATGGACAGAATTGGACGCTGGTTCACAGTGGCGAAACTACCCCTTCCCAGCGCACCTATATCAACCACAAGGCCATTCCCATTGCCCGGATTCAGTCTTTGGGCTGATGAAATGGCGGTGATTCCCGTTGCGTGAACAGGTTATTGCAATGCTTACGGCCCTTGGCGTGACGGGGGCCGCTGAAGATCCCCTGTTGGATATTGTGATCAGCAATGTTCAATACAGGGTTCAGAATGAAACCAACCGGAAGGATATGCCTGAAGGGTTGGTGAGCGTGGCCGTTTATATGGCGGTTGGGGAATACCTGAACATGAAGAAGGCCAACGGGCAGTTGGAAGGGTTTGATCTTGAAGCGGCGGTGAAACAAATTCAGGAAGGTGACACCAACATTTCCTTTGCGGTGGGTGACGGCAATTCCACCCCGGAACAGCGGTTGGATAGCCTGATCAACTTCCTGATCAATGGCCGAATGGATGAAATCTACCGGTATAGGAAATTGGTATGGTAAGCGCCCAAAGAAAAGCCCTTGAACGGTTGTGGAAGGATCGGTGTTCTGTTTTCGTGAAAGAGAAAGTCACCGATCCCACCACCCACCTTACTGATTTTGAAGAAAAGCCGCTTTTTCAAGATCAGCCCTGTAAACTGTCTTTTGAAACTTTAACTTCAAGTTCCGGTGATCCCGTGGCCGCTGTTGCCCAAACTGTGAAACTGTTCCTTTCCCCTGATGTAGAAATCCCCGCCGGTTCAAAAATCGTGGTGACACGGTTCAACGACCTTGAACGGCAGTTCACCTATTCCAAGAGCGGTGAAGCAGGGGTTTTCACCAACCATCAAGAAATTCAGCTTGAACCATTCAAGGGGTATGCCTGATGGCTAAATGGGGTAAATGCGATTTCAAGCAACTGGAACGGCTGAACAAGAATATGGAAAAACTGATGGGCGCTGACTTGGATCGGTTTTGTCGCCAAGCCGCCCAAGAGTTGGCGGGGCGGTTGCTGAACAAGGTTGTGAAGCGAACCCCGGTTGTATATGGAACCTTGCGTAACGCTTGGGCAGTAATGCCCGTGGGCCACCGTGGAACCCATTACACCGTTGTTGTGCTGAACAATCTTCAATATGCGTCCTATGTTGAGTACGGCCACCGGCAACAGCCGGGGCGGTTTATTCCCGGTTATTGGGAAAGTGACCGCTTTGTGTATGATCCTGACGCTGAAGGCGGGATGGTGCTGAAGAAGAATTGGGTGAAAGGGCGCTATATGCTGACGATTTCCACACAAGAATTGGAACAGCAAGCGCCCAAATTGCTTGAAAAGAAACTGTATTTGTTCCTGAAGGGGTGTTTTGATGCTTAATGAAATTATCAAAGGAATTTCAATGGCGCTGAACACCGCCTTTGGGGATGGGTATGAAATCTATCAGAACGATGTGGGGCAAGGCTTGAAAGAGCCTTGCTTTTTAATTGCCGTTCTGCAACCGGAAATCACCCCCATGATTGGAAAGCGGTCTATCTGGCGGCACCCGTTTGATATTCAGTATTTCCCGACTGACCCCAGCAACAATGCGGAAATGTTCACCGTTGCGGAAACGATGATTGAAGCCTTGAACTTTATCACGCTTCCGGGCGGTGATCAGCTTCATGGAACCAGTGTGAACTATGAGATTGTGGACAATGTGCTTCATTTCTTTGTGAATTACAACTTGCCCATGATTCGACCCGCTGAAGAAACCTATATGGAAACCTTGGAAACCGAGGTTGGAACGATTGGAGGGGATTAAAAATGCCAACCACAAAGACCCGGAAGCCCAAGACAGCGGAAGCGGCCCCGCCTGTTTCTAATGTCCCGGTTTTCACCAAAAGAAATATCCTGACCTTCAAGCGATACGCCAAGCGGCGTGATCTTCTGTCTGTTTTGCTGAAGGACGGGGAGGAATACACGATGGAGCAGGTGGATAGCTTGCTTCAAAACTTTTTCAAGAAAGGTAAGGTGAATTGATATGGCCCTTGGCGGCGGCACTTTTTTGACGCAGAACAAGATTCTGCCCGGTGCATATATCAACTTCATTTCGGTTGCGAAAGCAAGCGCCACCCTCTCTGATCGTGGTATTGCAACCATCCCCCTTGAAATGAATTGGGGGCCTGAAGGTGAGGTTATCACCGTTGAACTTGGGGACTTCCAGAAGGATTCCCAAAAGATTTTCGGATATGCGTACACGGCGGATGAACTGAAGCCCATGCGTGAGATTTTCAAGCACGCCAAAACGGTTCACTTCTTCCGCCTGAACGCTTCCGGCACCAAGGCTTCTTGCGAATATGCAACGGCCAAATATCCCGGCACCCGTGGCAATGATCTTCGCATTGTCATTGAGGAAAACGAAAACAGCCAAACGGAAGCAAAACTGTATGATGTTTCCACCTTCCTTGGCACCGTCCAAGTGGATCAGCAGAAGGCCATTTCTAAAATGGCTGACCTGAAGAACAATGATTATGTGGACTTCATTTCCACCGCTACCATTGCCCTGACCGCCACCACGCCCTTGACCAATGGAGCCAATGGCACTGTGGAAGATGCAACCTATCAAACCTACTTGGACAAGATGGAAGCCTATACCTTCAACGCTATGGGTTGCCCGGCCACCAAATCCACCTTGGCTGATCTGTTCGTGTCCTATTGCAAGCGCCTTCGGGATGAAGTGGGCAAGAAGTTTCAGGTGGTTACTTTCCGCAATCTGGCTGACTTTGAAGGCGTGGTGAGCGTGAAGAACGGTATTGTGGGCGATACCGAAAGCGCCGCCCTTATTCCTTGGGCAACCGGTGTGGTTGCAGGAACCGCCGTGAACAAGTCTGCCACCAACATGACCTATGATGGTGAATATGAAGTTGATACCGACTACACCCAAACCGAACTGGAAAACGGGATTTTGGAAGGTTCCTTCATGTTCCACTTGGTTGATGATGAAGTCAGGGTGTTGGAGGATATTAACACCTTCATTTCCGTGACGGATGAAAAATCCGCTGACTTTTCCAGCAACCAGACCATCCGGGTTTTGGATCAGATTGCCAATGATATTGCGGTTCTGTTCGGCACCAAGTACATTGGCAAGGTTCCCAATGATGCTTCCGGGCGGATCAGCCTGTGGAACGATATTGTGAAGCACCATCAAGAACTTCAGAATATCCGGGCCATTGAGAACTTCACCAGTGACAATGTGACGGTTGCCCAAGGCGACACCAAGAAGGCCGTTGTGGTGACTGACTATGTTACTCCGGTCAATGCTATGGCCCAGCTTTATATGACTGTCTATGTTCAGTAAGAAAGGGGTGTAAGAGGATATGGCAACTGTGATGCAGGCCAAGGACGCTGTTTCCGCTTCCTTGGCGGAATGCTTTGTAACCATTGGGGACAACCGCTATAACTTCATGCAGGCTATCAACCTTGAAGCCAACTTCGAGAAGAACAAGACGGAAGTTCCCATTTTGGGAAAGACCGGCAAAGGCAATAAGGCCACCGGTTGGAGTGGTACGGGTTCCGCAACCTTCCACTATAACACTTCCATCTTCCGGCAGATGATGAAGCAGTACAAGGACACCGGCGAGGATGTCTATTTTGACATTCAAGTGACCAATGAAGATCCCACTTCTTCTGTGGGCCGTCAAACTGTGATCCTGAAGGATTGCAACATTGACGGCGGTATTCTTGCCAAGTTTGATGCTGATGCGGAATACTTGGATGAAGATATGGACTTCACCTTTGAAGATTTCGAGATGCCGGAAGCCTTCACCATGCTGGCGGGGATGGAGTAACACTGTCAAAACCCGCCCCATTTTGTTAATGTGGGCGGGTTTTTTCTTTTTTCAATTTCAAAATAGGAGGATTTTAGCAATGAGCCTTACTGCATTTCTGGCGAAAAACGCCCTGAAGGTTGAGAATGTGAAGTTTGTCCCTTCCAAGCGGTTTGTGGACGAAAACACCAAGAAGCCTATGGAATGGGAGATTCAGGCTATCACCGGCACCGAGGATGAAGCCCTTCGGAAAGCCTGTGCCAAGCGGGTTCCTGTTCCCGGCAAGAAGAACCAGTATCAGAAGGAAACTGACTATGATATGTACCTTGGGAAGCTGGCTGTGGCCTGTACGGTGTTCCCCGACCTGAACAACAAGGAACTTCAGGACAGTTACAAGGTGATGGGCGCTGAAGCCCTTCTGAAAACCATGCTGACCCCCGGTGAGTATGCGGACTATCTGCAAAAGGTTCAGGAGGTTTGCGGCTTTGAAACCAGCCTTCAGGACGAGGTGGACGAGGCAAAAAACTAATTGAAGAAGGTGATAGTGAAGCGAATATTGCTTACTATTGCCTTCACGAACTGCATTTGACACCATCCCAATTTTTCAACCTTGATCGGCAAGAGCGGGCGTTTATCATAGCCGCTATTGATGTTCGGGTTGAACGGGAGAAGAAGAAACAGAAAGAGATTGAACGGAAACAGCGCCGGGGCCGCAGGAAATAACCGCTGGCCCCGGTTTTCCTATGGAAAGAAGGTGAACCCCATTGGCAACTATCAGAACCGCTATTGCCCTGTATGATGGCGTGACAGCGCCCCTTCAGGCCATGCACAAGGCCATGAACATTGTGCTGAACAGCTTTGAAGCCATGCAACGGGCTTCCGGGAATTCGGTTGATGTTTCGTCTATCCAAGAAGCCCGTGAAGAACTGGCAAGAGCCGGGGCCGCCTTCGATTCCATTGAACAGAATATCCGGGACGCTGGCAACCAGCAAGACCGCTTCAATCGGCGGATCAGGGACGGCACCACCGCCGCTGATGGCCTTTGGAGCAAGCTGAAGGGCATTGCGGCCACGGTGGGCGGATTGGCGGCGGCAAAGAAAATCATTGGAATTTCTGATGATCTGGCAAGCACACGGGCAAGGTTGAACCTGATTGTGGATGATGGCGGTTCGGTTTCTGAACTGGAAAAGAAGATTATGGCTTCCGCCCAGCGTTCAAGAGCCGCTTACTTTGACACAGCTTCGGCCATTGCAAGTTTGGGTTCCAACGCCGGAGCCGCTTTTGCGAACACGGATGAAATCATTGCTTTTATGGAGCAAATCAATAAGCAATTTACGATTGGGGGCGCTTCTGCCCAAGGCCAATCCGCCGCAATGCTTCAGCTTACCCAAGCTATGGCCGCTGGTGCGTTGCGTGGTGAAGAACTGAATTCCATTTTGGAAAATGCCCCCGGAATTGCAAGAGCCATTGAAAGTTACATGGGCATTGCGGAAGGTTCCATCAAGTCTTATGCGGAACAAGGTTTGATCACCGCTGAAGTGGTGAAAAATGCCATGTTTGCGGCGGCTGATGAAACCAACGCCAAGTTTGAAAGTATGCCCAAGACTTGGGCGCAAATCTGGACTTCCATGCAGAACAAGGCCCTGTCTATTTTCAATCCCATTCTGACAAAGATCAATCAGATTGCCAACAGCGAACAGTTCACCAAAGTTACAGATGGGATCATCAACGGTTTGGCCGGGATTGCTTCTGTGGCAACGGTGGTTCTTGATTTGCTGATCAGCGGTGCTTCTCTGGTGGTTGATAACTGGTCTTGGCTGTCCCCCATCATCCTTGGTGTGGCAACTGCCCTTGGTGTGTACTATGGGGCGCAGTTGCTTGCAAATGGCGTGGGGCTGATTTCCCAAGGCATTCACATTGCTATGGCCGGGGCAAAAATGATCCAGCTTTCCGCCACGGGCGCTTTGACAGCGGCCACCGCCGCCGAAACAGCGGCCCAATATGGCCTGAATGCGGCCCTGTATGCCTGTCCCTTGGTGTGGATCATCATTCTGATCATTGCCCTTGTAGCCCTGTTCTATGCGGCTGTGGCGGCGGTCAATCACTTTGCTGGAACCAGCGTTTCCGCAACCGGCTTGATCTGTGGCGCATTTATGGCGGCGCTGGCCTTCATCGGGAATATCTTTGTGGCCCTGTGGAACTTGGTTGTAGATGTGTTCGTGATGATCTATAACCTTGTGGCTACGGTTGCAAACTTCATCGGTAATGTGTTCAATGATCCGGTTGCGGCTGTGGCCCGCCTGTTTTTCGATTTGGCGGACACGGTTCTTTCCGTCCTTCAGGCTTTGGCTTCGGCCATTGATACTATCTTCGGTTCCAACCTTTCCGGTTCCGTTCAAGGCTGGCGTGACAGCTTGGGCGGTTGGGTGGATTCCACCTTCGGCAAGGGTGAAGAAGTCATGGAAAAGCTGAATGCAGAAGATTTGCATTTGGGCCGCTTTGAGTATGGAGCCGCATTTGATATGGGCTATGAGTTCGGCCAAGGCGTGGAAGATACCGTGGGCGGCTTGTTCGACTTTTCCGCAATGGACAGCTTGGGCGCTGATGCGCTGGACGCTTACGGCCTTGGCAACACCCTTGACGGTATCTATGGGAACACCGGCGACACGGCAGGAAACACCGCCGCTATGAGTGATGCCCTTGATATTGCTGAAGAAGATTTGGCCTATATGCGGGATATTGCCGAGCGGGAAGCAATCAACCGGTTCACCACCGCTGAAATTAAGGTTGAACAGCAAAACACCAACTATATCAGCCAAGACACCGATCTTGACGGGATCATGGACGCTTGGGCCAATGATTTTGCCACCAAACTTGATGTTTCTGAAGAAGGGGTGCATGAGTAATGGCATACACAATGTATTTGGATGGTGTGCTTATGCCCATCACCCCTTCCAAAGTCAAGGTGAAGATCAACAATCAGAATGATACCCTGACGCTGATCAACGGCGAGGAAATCAACATTCTGAAGGAACCGGGGCTGACTGATGTTAGTTTTGATTTGCTTCTTCCCCAAGTTTCCTATCCCTTCACCAATGGCGGGGCGCAATCCGCCGATTATTATTTATCCCTGTTCGAGCGGTTGAAAACTTCCAAGCAACCGTTTCAATTCATTCTGAACCGGTCAATGCCCAGCGGAAGGCGGTTGTTCTACACCAATTTGACGGTGGGAATGGAGGATTACCAAATCACCGATGATGCGGAAGAAGGCTTTGACATTACGGTTACTGTCAGCCTGAAGCAATATAGGCATTACGGGACAAAGACGGTAAAGGTGCAACCCGCCACCACGCAGGAAAGCACCCCCACCGCCACGGTGGAGCAACCCCAGCGGGAAACCAGCCAAGCGCCCCAACAATCCACCTACACGGTGAAAAGCGGGGATTGCCTTTGGAATATCGCCAAGAAGTATTTGGGGGATGGTTCCCGCTACAATGAAATCTATAACCTGAACAAAGATAAGATTACAAACCCGAACCTGATCTATGCCGGTCAGGTTCTTACTTTACCTTCCTGAAAGGGGTGATTCCGCTTGTCCATTGAACTTCTGATTCAGAATGGTTCAACCATCTATTATCCGGTAGTTGAAGAAGGGGTTGCACTGACATTGGAGCGGAAAGGCACCCCCGGCAAGCTGGAATTCACGGTGATCAAAGATGGGGTTCTGAACTTCCAAGAGGGGAACCCGGTGAAGTTCACGGTGAACGGAACCACCATGTTCTATGGCTTTGTGTTTACCAAGAGCCGGAAAGCAAACAGCCCCACCATTGATGTTGTGGCCTATGATCAGTTGCGGTACTTGAAGAACAAGGACACCTATACAGAAGAAGGACTGAAGGCTTCTGACCTTCTAAAGCGGATTGCAACGGATTTCCGCTTGAACCTTGGAAGTGTAGAAGATACCGGGTACACCATTGAAACCATCGTGGAAGAAAACAGCACCTTGTTTGACATGATCCAAAATGCCCTTGATGAAACTCTTCTGAATACCGGCCAACTGTATTGCCTGTACGATGAAGCGGGGGCGCTGACTTTGAAGAATGTCAATTCCATGAAACTGAACCTTCTGATTGATTCTGAAACCGGTGAAACCTTTGATTATTCTTCCAGCATTGATGATCAGACCTACAATAAAATCAAGCTGGCCTATAACAATGAGCAAACCGGAAAACGGGAACTGTATATTGCCCAAGATGGCGAAAAAATGAACACTTGGGGAGTTCTTCAGTATTATGAAGAACTTCAGACCGCCACGGGAGCCGCCGCCAAAGCTGATGCCCTGTTGAAGCTATATGATCAGAAAACCCGGAAGCTAACGGTGAAAAATGCCTTTGGTGATGTTCGGGTTCGGGCCGGTTCCGCCGTGGTGGTTTCCTTGGATTTGGGCGATATTATCACCAACAACTATTTGATGGTTGAAAAAGTCACCCACAATTTCAAGGGGAATGAACATTTCATGGATTTGACCTTGATCGGGGGTGAGTTCATTGCCTAAACCGACAAATGCGGTGGAACTGGTCAAGAAGGCCGCTGTGGAAGCGGTAGAAGCCGGGAAGCCTGTTCACATTCTGTTTGGAACGGTGATTTCGGCTTCCCCGCTGAAAATCCAAGTGGATCAGAAAGCAATTTACACTGAAAAAATGTTGGTGCTGTCCCGCAATGTGACTGATTATGAAGTTGATATGACAGTTTCCCACCAAACTGTTGTGATCACCCACGGCCACCCGGTAATAGACACCTACACCGGGGGCGGCACCGCTGAAGATATTGACCACAATCACCCCATTCAGGGGCGAAAGAAGTTCAAGGTTCACAACGCCCTTGTGGTGGGGGATCAAGTGGTTTTAGCCCGGATTCAGAAAGGCAAGAAATTTTTGGTGCTGGATCGGATTGCACCGAACCCGGCCTTGCAGGGGGAATGGCTATGATTCCACAAGTTCAAGACGATTTGCGGCAAGACTTCACTTTTACGGTGCTTCCCAGCCGCACATTCAAAATGAACCATGATACCAAGACCATTACCGGCACCATTGACCAAGTAAAGGCCGTGGAACAGGCGGTTTTCCTGATCCTGAATGTGGAACGGTATGAATGGCTGATTTACTCTTGGAATTATGGTTTTGAAAAAAAGCGGCTGATTGGAAAGCCGGTTGATTACTGCATTCCTGAAATTGAACGGAGTGTGAAAGAAGCCTTGCTTCAGGATGACCGGATCACCGCCGTTGACAATTTCCAATTTGAAGTGAACAAGAAAAAGGTGCTGACCACTTTTCGGGTGGTCAGCATTTTTGGCCCCATTTTCACGGAAATGGAGGTGGAAATCTGATGTATGAAAATATTACCTATGCGCTTTTGCTGAACCGGATGCTGGAACGGGCCTTGTCCATCAACAGCAATTTGGATACCCGTGAAGGTTCTCTGGTTTGGCTTGGGAATGCCCCCGCCGCTGTGGAACTGCAAAATCTGTATATCCAGCTTGACACGGTTTTGAATGAAACCTTTGCGGACACAGCAAGCCGCCCTTACCTGATCCAGAGGGCGGCGGAACGGGGCCTTTCTCCCCAACCCGCAAGCGCCGCCGTGTTGCAGTTGACCATTACCCCGGCCACTTTGCATTTGGCCTTGAACACCCGCTTTTCCATTGGGGAACTGAACTACTATGTTTCCGCTGAACGGGGTGAAGGGGTATATGAAATCACTTGTGAAACGGCGGGTGAAGCTGGCAATGACTACGGGGCCACGGTAATTCCCATTGAATACATTGAAGGGCTTGAAACCTGTACGGTTACGGCCCTTTTGATTCCCGGCGAGGATGAAGAAGATACCGAGGTTTTCAGACAACGCTATTTTGACAGCCTGAATGCACAAGCCTTCGGCGGCAACCGGATTGACTATATCGAAAAGGTGAATGCAATTCCCGGTGTTGGCGGTGTGAAGGTTTATCGGGCTTGGAACGGTGATATTCGGCCCGCTGAACTGGTTCCCCCGGAAGGGGTTTCAGAATGGTTGAAAACTGTTCAAGCGTCTGAAGAAATCAAGGCTTGGTTGAACAAGGTTTATGAAGCCGGGATCAATAACAAGCTGACGGTGGGCGGAACTGTGAAGCTGATCATCATTGACAGCACCTTCAGCGTACCTTCCACAACCCTTGTGGAACAGGTACAGACCGCCGTTGACCCCCTTCAGAACGCCGGGGAAGGCTTGGGAACCGCCCCCATCGGCCATGTGGTGAAGGTGGAAGGCGTGAAAAGTGAAACCGTGGATTTGTCCTTCACGCTGACCTATCAGCAGGGGTGGAGTTGGGAAGATGTTCAAACCTATGTTGAACAGACCATTAAAGGGTACTTTGAAGAACTGTCTGAAACATGGGCAGATCAGGAACAGGCCCTTGTGGTTCGTGTCAGCCAAATTGAAAGCCGCCTGTTGGGAGTAAGCGGGATTTTGGATATTTCTGATACCAAAATCAATGGCCTTGCGGCCAATTATACCTTGAACCTTGATTATATCCCGGTTCTTGGGGAAATCAGCGCAACCACCGGAAGCCAAACTTTTCAAGGAAGGTGATTGAATGGATCGCAAACTAATCAATTACCTTCCTTATGTTGTCCGGGACTATGCGGAATTTCAAGGGATCACCGGAGCCGAACAACCAGAGTTTGAAAACGCATGGGCGGCGGCGGACGATCTTCTTGCAAACCAGTTCATCAAGACCGCTGGCAACCTTGGGTTGTCCCGGTGGGAAAAAATCTTGGGGATCACCCCCAAGGGAACAGATACCTTGGATGATCGGCGCTTCCGTGTGCTGGCCCGGTTGAATGAAGAACTTCCGTACACCTTGCCCCAGCTTCGGGTGATTTTGGAAAACCTTTGTGGCCCCGGTAATTCTTCGGCAGAAGTCACGGATTACACCCTTCTGGTGAAGGTTGGCGTGGCCGCAAAGAAGAACTTTGAAGATGTTCAAAACCTTCTTGAACGGGTTGCCCCCGTCAATTTAGTTTTGGAAGTTCAACAGTTGTTCAATATCCATGAAACCCTGAAGGGCTTCACCCATGCCCAGCTTGCTTGGTACACCCATCATGAAGTGAGAACGGAAGAACTTCAGGCCCATGTTCCCACCCCGTATGGTGATCTTCTGCCTTTGACCCACGGCCAACTTGCAGGGATTTCCAATAAATCTATCAGAAAGGAAATGAAAGATGGCTGAATATACCACCAATTATGATTTGGTCAAACCGGCCCAAGAAGATTTCTACAATGTGGACGATCAGAACCGCAACATGGATAAAATTGATGCGGCCCTGAAAGCCCATGATGATTCCTTGGCCGGGAAAGCCGATCTTGGGGAGGATGGCAAGGTAAAGCCTGAACAGCTTCCCGATTCCACCTTTGACCCCACCAAAGATATTGAAGATGCCATTGATGAACACAACACCAGTGAAACCGCCCACGCCGATATTCGGGAAGAAGTGGCGGCGGCTTTGGAAGCGTCCCAAAACGCCCAAGAAGCGGCAGATGCGGCCTTGGAAGCCGTGTCCGGGTTCGTCTATACCATTGATGTTGTGCCCACCCAAAACGGTTCCTTGACCTATAACGGCGAGGAACAGACCCCTTCTTGGAACAGCTACAACCCCGACACGCTGACCCTTGGCGGTGTGACCACCGGCACCGATGCGGGAACCTATACGGCAACCTTCACGCCGAAAGACCCCTACAAGTGGACGGATGGCACCACCACGGCCAAACAGGTTCAATGGACAATCAACAGGGCCACGGTTGCAACCCCCACCCAAAGCGGAAGCCTTACTTACACTGGATCGGCCCAAAGCCCTTCTTGGAATGGTTATGATACTTCCAAATTGACCCTTGGCGGCACTACCAGCGGCACCAATGCGGGGAGCTACAACGCCACTTTCACGCCCACGGAAAACTACCGGTGGAGTGACAGCACCACCGGAGCCAAAACGGTTCCTTGGACGATTGGGAAGGCCGCTGGAAGCCTTTCTTTGAGCAAAAGCAACATGGATTTGGGCGCTTCCAAAATGACTGACACCTTCACGGTAACACGGGCCGGAGATGGTGCTATTTCTGCCCAATCCAGCGCTCCCAGCGTGGCCCAAGTCAGCGTGAATAACAATATTGTGACTGTAACCGCCGTGGGCAAGGGCAATGCCACAATTACTGTCAGCGTGGCGGAAGGCACCAACCACACGGCACCGGCTAATAAGACCTGTTCCGTGTCTGTGACCCTTCCCACCGCAACCCTGAATGATAATGATTGGGACACGATCAGCGAGGCAAGCGCCGCAGGAACAGCGGATGATTATTGGGCCGTGGGTGATACCAAGTCTATTGTGATCAATGGCAATGTGGTTGGGTTTGGAATTACCAATCTGACCATCAATGTTTTCATCTTGGGATTCAACCATAATGCTTCCCGTGAAGGCAATAACCGTATTCATTTCCAAATCGGCAAGATTGGAAGCACCCCGGTTGCCCTGTGTGATAACAACTACAATAGCACCGGTTCCAGCCAAGGGTTCCGCATGAACACCAGTAACACAAACCAAGGCGGTTGGGCAAGTTCCTATATGCGGAACACCGTCTTGGGCAATAGCGGCACCCCTTCCAGCCCCACGGCAAACAGCCTGATGGCGGCTTTGCCTTCTGCCTTGCGAGCCGTAATGAAGGCCGTGACCAAGTACACAGATAACACCGGAAACGCAAGTAATGTTCAGGGCAATGTGACTTCGACCCAAGATTATCTGTTCTTGCTGGCAGAATTTGAAGTGTTCGGCACAAGAAATTGGGCCAACAGCTATGAACAGAATTATCAAGTTCAGTATGCTTATTATCAGGCTGGCAATTCCCGCATTGCCTATCGTCATACAAGCACCGCTTCGGCGGTGTGGTGGTGGTTGCGCTCCCCTAGTTACAGCAACTCCAATTACTTCCTCATTGTCCCTG
>OGPA01001937.1_pt1 | contig 15880 bp, 8 predicted proteins | sample 1552841 | NCBI WGS metagenome assembly OGPA01 (sample SAMEA2579916, study PRJEB22360) | human gut metagenome | reverse complement strand
TGGGCGTCTTTTCCAATGAGGCTGGGCTCGGCACTTCCGTGATCGTCCATTGCGATGCGGATGTAAAGGAGCCGGTCGAGCAAGGCATGTGGGGCATTTTTGAGGTGTTTGCGGATACGCTTGTATGCTGCACTGTCACCGCGCTCGCCATCCTCACCTCAGGGGTTTGGGCTCCTTCCTGCGCGTACAGCGGCACCGCCCTATGCGCCGCCGCCTTTGCCACAGTATTCGGTGCCGCCGGCGAAAAATTCATTGCCATTTCAATTGTATTATTCGCTTTTGCCACGCTCATCGGCTGGTCATATTATGGGGAAAGAGCCGTTTCCTACCTATTGGGCGACCGAGCTGTTCCCCTTTATAAAATTCTGTTTGCCGCCGTCGTCCTGCTGGGCATGGCCCTGATCCGCTACATCCGGAGAGTCCAGAAGGAAAGCTTCACGGCCCGGGAACGCATGCGTTCCTTCCGGAGGCTCTCCTCCACGCCGCGCCAGGCCAGCTCCACGGAATTCCTGCGAGCCGCCGGCAACTTCATTGAATCCTACATTCCTCCTTCCAAGCAGAATGAAGAAATGAAAACCATCCTTCAGCTCCGGGATGACAGGGCGTTCAAGCCCTCCGGCTCTTCAGACGAACTGCCGCACGCGGAACGCCAGCACATGCTCCAGGCCATTAAAAAAGCCATCGCCAAGCTTCCCGTGCTCATCATGGCCGCCGTCCTGACCCTGTCCGTGGCCGGAGCAGCCGGAAACGCCGCGGAAACGGACAACCTGGGCGTGCAGGCCTATGAACAGGGAGAATACGCCAAGGCCATTGACTACTTCAGCAGGGAAAGCAACGATACGGACCTCTCCAAGTCGGAACGCGCCTATGCCAGCTTCGGCATCGGCAACTCCTACTACCGCATGAACAAGCCCGGTCTGGCCGCCCTCAACTACCGCCGCGCGCTGGAACTCTCCCCGTACTTCACGGAAGCCAGATACAACCTGCAATTCGTCGAACGCAAGGAGGGGGCCATCCTCCCCGCCAACACCACGGAAAACCAGTGGCTCACTTACATTAGCCATGATGCGCTCGGCCCCATCTCCATCCTGTCCGGCGCCGTCATGCTCACCTTCCTGGTGCTCCTGACCGTCACCCGCAGGCACGGGGCGCTGCTGACCATCCTGGCCACCCTCAGCGGACTGGTCACCGTGGCGGCCATCATGAACTACATCATGTACCCGGAAACCCCGGAATCCATCCCGGCGGACCGGCTGCTGGTCGTCACCCAGAAAACGCCCGGCAGGCACGCGGCGGACATGAACAGCCCGGCGGTCATCACCCTGCCGGAATCCACCCCGCTCATCCTGCGCGCGGAACGCGGCTCCTGGTACTACGCCAGCACCTTCCAGAACACGCCTGTCTGGATACCCAGGACGGACGCGCAGCCGCTGTAACGCTTTTTATCCCGCCCTCACCATGGGCCGCCCTTCCCGGAACACCGTATTTCCGGAAGGGCGGCCTTTTTTACGGCTGCGTTAAAACCCTCTTCGCAACCGGAAGAGGCTGGAACCAGAAAATGGCAGCACCTCTGATGCACCGTTCATGAGCGTTTTCCTCCCTTTTCCACTATGTGGCACGGAGATTTGCCGCCTTTCCCTGCTTCCTTTTCCATTTCAAGTAGAAAAAATCTCCGGAAGGTCCCCTTCCGGAGACGCACAGGCGATTCCCCGGTCTCCATGAACAAAAAAAGCCAATGCCCCATCATATCCACAGGGCACGCGTGTGTTAAAAACCGTTCGCTGGCGCCCTTCCGCCCCAGTTGACGCAAGGGCTTGCGGCGCTCCTGATGATGCGGAAAAAATCCGTGCGCCCCGTTTCGCCCGCGGGCCGGCCCGCACCATGGCTCACCAGGAATCCAGATGCACCTTCCTGCCCGGAGGCGGAAAAGCCTCGTCCAGCAAATCCACATCCTCCGCAGTCAGCTTAATGGACAAGCTCCGGTAATTCTGCTGAACATGCATGACGGAACCGGCCTTGGGGATAGCAATCATTCCGGGGCGGCGCAGAATCCAGGCCAGCGCGATCTGCACCGGGGTGGCCTCATGCTTCTGCGCAATCTCCATCAGAACCGGATTGCGGGACAGCCGCCCTTCATCCGCAGGCGAATAGGCCATCACGGGAATGTGGCGCTCCCGGCACCACGGCAGCAGGTCGTACTCCACGCCGCGATGGGCCAGATTATAAAGAATCTGGTTGGCGGCGCAGGAGACTCCCCCCGGGACGGCATAAAAACGCTCCATTTCCGGAACATCCATATTGCTGACGCCCCAGGCCTTTATCTTACCCTCCTGCTGCAGCTCAATCATGGAGGCAACCGTATCTTCAATGGGATGGGGACCGCTCCAGTGAAGCAGGAACAAATCCACGTAATCCGTCCGCAGCTTGTTCAGGCTCCGTTCGCAGGCGGCCTTGGTTCCGGTCCTGCTGGCGTTGCCGGGCAGAACCTTGGTAACCAGGAAAACACGGTCGCGCAATCCGCGGATTGCCGTTCCCACCAACTCCTCGTTGCCATACATCTCCGCCGTGTCAACCACGCTCATGCCAAGCTCAATGCCCGCACGCAGCGCCTCTACTTCTTCGGCTTCCCTCAAGGCGGATTTTCCCATCTTCCAAGTTCCCTGCCCCAGGGCGCAAACCTTCCGATGGTCCGGAAAAATTACTGAGTGTTCCATCATCAACTATTCTTTCTACCTGATCGTACAATTCCATGCTGTATAAACCTTTGACAGCATGCGAGAAAAAAAGCTCAAGAATCAGGACGTTTCCCATGGCCGCCTCATCCAACTTCTTCTCCCCTTCTCCCGGCGCGGCGCAAAACACCCCTCATTAAAACATTACTCAACATGCTACTGGTGAACGCATTTTAAAACAACCTCCCATCCGGGCATGCCGGCATCAAAAAACCCGCGCAACCGTCCTGTCATACGTGCTGCGGGGGCACCCCGCCTCCTGCCTGAAAAAATCTTCTCCGTCCCTCTTCGGCAGGAGGCCGCCCCTCCGGCACTTCCCCTCTTTCCCGTGAACTTTATCCCTCCGCTCCTTCCGGAAAAGAATTTCTCCCGGCTCTTCACAGGAACGGCAGCCGCACGGCGGGAGAGGTACTCCGAACCATTCAGGCTGAAAATTGCCGGTGCCGATAGCCCAGGCCATAACCGTCCTCCTTCCGTGTGGCGACAGTACCTTCCGGGAAAATCCGCCTCTGCGGACAACCGCAGCCGCCCCCTCTCCGTTCAGCCCTGCAAAGGTAAAATCAATCAACCGGAGTCCACGCCATTTCTTATCGCGGCGCCGGCATCCGTCAACGCCTTAATCCCTCCACGGGCATTTCAACGCCGTTATTTCCCGGGATCTGCGGCTCCTTTCCGTTGCTCGCCCTGAATCGTCATTGCCTGATATTCCTGATAACCCGGGCCGGAACGCCGCCTACAATCGCGTTGGCCGGAACATCCCCGGTGACGACGGCCCCGGCGGCCACGATGGCATTTTCCCCCACCGTCACGCCGGGCAAAACGGTAGCCCCGGCCCCTATCCACGCCTTCCGTCCTATCACGATGGGGCGCCCATAAACATGACGGCGCAATTCCGGTTCCTCCGCGTGATTCTCCGTAATCAGCTTCACTCCCGGACCGATCAGCACGCCGTCACCAATCGTGATTCCGCCACGGTCCATGAACGTGCAGCCGCAATTCACGAACGCGTTCCTGCCGAATCGTGTAAAACGGCCGAAATCGGTATAAAAAGGCGGCACGATCCAAGTCGTTTCATCGATCAACTCCCCCGTCAATTCGCTCATGACAGCCCGCGTCTCTGCGGCATCATGGTAGCCCGCATTCAACTCTCCGGTGATGCGGAAGGCCCTCGTGATCAACTCTTCTATGACCGGGTACTCGGGATCGTCCAGCCGTATCAACTCTCCCCGGCGCATTCTTTCCAATATATCCATCTGTTTTTCTTTTCAATTCTTCAAGTGACAATATCCATGGACCATTCCGCGCCCATGGAACTACCGGGCGCCCCGGCAACGGGAAAGCGGAGAACCCTGAATAAAATCCATCCACTTACTCTTCTTGTACGCCATGGCCTTCTGCCAATGATGCAATAAAAGAGGCTCTCCCGTTCACACGGTCCCAATAAAACCTTTCCTTCCGTTCTCTAATCGTGTGCTCCGGGAACATTACCGGGAAAAAGCTTCCATGGGATACTCCCGGGCAGCACCAGGCCTCACTTCAGGTTTTTACTGAAAAAATCCGTCAATTTGTCAAAAGGGATCATATTCACCCGGTCGTACAGGTCCACATGCCCGGCCCTGGGCACCCGGTAAAGCTCCTTCGGCTCGGCGGCGCGCTTGTAGGCGTCTTCGCTGAACTCCCTGGAATGAGCTTCCTCCCCGGTGATGAAAAGCAGGGCGCGGGGAGAAATCGTCTCAATATCGGAAAACGGATAGAAATTCATGAACTTCACGTTGCTGGCAAGCGTCGGATGCGTGGTAAGCTCCGGCGACTGTCCCTCCGGAGTAAACTCGCCGCGGGGAGTGCGGTAGAACTCAAAAAACTCCCGCTCAATGGGACTGGAATCTTCGCGAAGTTCATGCACAGTCCCGCCGGTATACTTGACGGGTCCGCCGGAAAACTCCACATACCGCTGCTCCGCCGCTTCCGCCAGAATCTTCTTTCTCTGACCGGGTGTCTGCGAATTCCGGAGACCGTTCCGGCTGGCAGCTCCCATGTCGTACATGCTGACGGTCGCAATGGCCTTCAGGCGGGGATCAATCTTGGCGGCGCTGATGGCAAAACTGCCGCTACCGCATATCCCGATCACGCCGATGCGGTCCCGGTCCACAAAAGGCCGCGTGCCCAAATAATCCGCGGCCGCGCTGAACGCCTCCGCATACATATCCGGAGAAACGGAATTCCTGGGTTCTCCGTCGCTCCCGCCCCAGAACGGTAAATCCAGGGCCAGTGTCACAAATCCCCGTTCCGCCATCTTCGCGGCGTACAGGTTCGCGCTCTGCTCCTTCACCGCTCCCATGGGATGGCCCACGATAATGGCGGGGCACCTGGCCTCCTTATCCATGTCCTTGGGCAGGAACAGGTTCCCGGCCACCTTCATGCGATACTGGTTATTGAACTTAACCTCCTGCTGGGAGACCCGGCCGCTCTTGTAAAAATTGTCCGCGTCCGAGGGCTTGTCCGCCGGAGAAGCCATGCTGCCGGACACGGCAAAAGCGCCCAGCGCGGTTGCCGCCAGAATTCCGGCGTTACGGGTGATGATAAATTTCGTATTCATTGGTTGTTCTTTCCTGTTTTATTGTTCCGGCGTTCCCACCGGACCCTGCCAATATTAACAGGCAGAGGAAAAAACAGGTAGCCCGGTCCTCCTGCATTATTGCCTGATCCTGCAAAATGAAACAAAATGAAGTTGCTCCCGCACCCTGCCTTGAATAACATGAAGCCTTCATGAAGGAAAAAGAAAAGGAACAGGGGGAAACGTCCGCCTCCCTGCCAACTCCTGCTTGCCGTCAACGGAAACCGCTGCGCCTTGCCGGAATGATTGCAGGCTGGACGTATGGGAAACACCAGGTGAGCACGGCCATTCCCGGGCTGGAGCTCCACCGCTGGGAATCCCCCACGGAACCGCACAGCTATATGTTTTCCCCCCATCTTTGCCTGATCGCACAAGGAACCAAGCAGATCCTGCTGGGGGACGAAGCCTACCTATATGATGCGCAAAGTTTTGTTGTTTCCTCCGTGGAGCTTCCCCTCGTCTCTAAAATCATGGAGGCCAGCCCGGAAAAACCTTACCTGGGATTGACGCTGGAACTGGATTTACAGGAAATCTCCCAACTGATGCTTCACGACAGCGTGGCCACGCGTCCGGAACGCCCCACAGACCGGGGCATCGGCATCAGCAAAATGACTCCCGCCCTGCTCAATGCAGTGGAACGCCTGATGGAACTGCTGGAAACTCCCGCGGACATCCCCGTCTTCCTTCCCCTGGTGCGGCAGGAAATCTATTACCGTCTCCTGATGGACGAACAGGGAGGGCGCCTGAGACAGATCGTCGTGGCTGAAAGCCATAGCAGCCAGATAGCAAAAGCCATTGACTGGATAAAAAAGCACTTCGACCAGCCGTTGAGCATCGGGGAACTGGCAAGCCGCGCCGGCATGAGCCCGTCCAGCTTCCACCAGCACTTCCGTACCCTCACGGCCATCAGCCCGCTTCAATTCCAGAAACGCATCCGCCTCAATGAGGCCCGCCGCCTGATGCTTGTGGAAAACATGGACGCAGGAAACGCCTCCTTCCGCGTTGGGTACGAAAGCCCTACCCAATTCAACCGGGAATACAAGCGCATGTTCGGCAACCCGCCGCGGACGGACATTAAAAGGCTGCAAACCATGCCAATCTGAGAGGTAAACGGAAGAGAGCCGTCATCCCGTTCCACTACGGATTCTTACCGTCCTTTCTTAAAATAACAGGGGAACAGACCAAACACCAAACGATACGGTTGCGGAAAATAAAGCTTTGATCTGCTCCTCTTTCAAGAAGCAGTGCATGAGCGGCTTGCGCCCCGCGCAGACATGTGGACTTTCAATTAACGCACTCGTGAGAGTGCGACTAAAGATGCTTTCACGGATAGGGCCGCCGGAACCGTTTCAATCCACGCACTCGTGAGAGTGCGACATCACCAATTCCGGCGACGCGGAAGTGATGAAAAGTTTCAATCCACGCACTCGTGAGAGTGCGACCAGGCCATATAAGCCAGGGGACTTTCATTTTCGGTTTCAATCCACGCACTCGTGAGAGTGCGACCAGGCTATCACCCTGGCGGAATACAAGCTTATCGTTTCAATCCACGCACTCGTGAGAGTGCGACGCGAGGCTGGCGCGGGCGTCGTCCACGCGTTTTTGGTTTCAATCCACGCACTCGTGAGAGTGCGACGGATGATGATAAAGCCGGATGGCTGAATACTGCTGTTTCAATCCACGCACTCGTGAGAGTGCGACCAACGCCGGGGGCCTGCACTTCACAATTTATCAGGTTTCAATCCACGCACTCGTGAGAGTGCGACTTCCGCAAGATGTAAAATCCTGCATTGATAACCTCGTTTCAATCCACGCACTCGTGAGAGTGCGACATATATGTTTCGTCGATAATGTTGCAGGTCTTGAGTTTCAATCCACGCACTCGTGAGAGTGCGACCAAAAATACCGTTAAAGAAGAAAGGCGTTCGGGGGTTTCAATCCACGCACTCGTGAGAGTGCGACATGAGGGTGCTTTACCGGGCTATCAGTGCAGAGGTTTCAATCCACGCACTCGTGAGAGTGCGACGTCCCCGGTATGATTCCCAGCGAAATTGAAGCGGTTTCAATCCACGCACTCGTGAGAGTGCGACTTAATAAAAAAAGCATAATAACAGGGGTTACAAAGTTTCAATCCACGCACTCGTGAGAGTGCGACAGGGTTGCAAGTGCGCCTTGATGCTGATTGGACGGTTTCAATCCACGCACTCGTGAGAGTGCGACATTCAGGCAATGGAAGAAGCCAGAATCAGAAAGGTTTCAATCCACGCACTCGTGAGAGTGCGACCAATAGAAGAAATTGCAAGTTGTTCAAACATATATTGTTTCAATCCACGCACTCGTGAGAGTGCGACTGGGGAGGACTATTTCGAGAGTGACGTAGAAGAGGTTTCAATCCACGCACTCGTGAGAGTGCGACCCTGTGGCATGACAACCGACTCCCTGACCCTGATGTTTCAATCCACGCACTCGTGAGAGTGCGACCATGCGTCAGTCCTGGCAGGCTCAACAGCAGGCGGTTTCAATCCACGCACTCGTGAGAGTGCGACGACAAGTTTCTGAGTACCATCAACCCCTTCACGGGTTTCAATCCACGCACTCGTGAGAGTGCGACCCGCTCCAGAATCATCATCCCTCAAATGTAATACAGTTTCAATCCACGCACTCGTGAGAGTGCGACATCAAGGGCTACGGGAGCCTTGTCCTCTGCTCCGTTTCAATCCACGCACTCGTGAGAGTGCGACGCTGAAATGGAACGGCTATGTAGTCGCCTTGCACGTTTCAATCCACGCACTCGTGAGAGTGCGACGTAAATGTCAGACATCTCCTGCACGTATCCACGGTTTCAATCCACGCACTCGTGAGAGTGCGACCGTTCAGCAAGTCGTTGCTCAGCCCCACGCTGTCGTTTCAATCCACGCACTCGTGAGAGTGCGACCGTAGCCTTGCTCAATGTCACCTACAGCTTTGTAGTTTCAATCCACGCACTCGTGAGAGTGCGACAAGCTCAAACAGAGACTGAAACCCCTGAAGCCCAGGTTTCAATCCACGCACTCGTGAGAGTGCGACCTGTCGTCCGTTGCGCCAAGGTGGGCTATGATCTGTTTCAATCCACGCACTCGTGAGAGTGCGACCTGATAAAAGAAGATGGCTTACAGATACATAAACGTTTCAATCCACGCACTCGTGAGAGTGCGACCCCCGACTTGGCCGGGACAATGGAAAAGGAATGGTTTCAATCCACGCACTCGTGAGAGTGCGACGGCGGCCTTGGCGCAGAGCCAGCCACTCATGGGAGTTTCAATCCACGCACTCGTGAGAGTGCGACGTGAAAGGTATCTGAATATTCCTATTGACACCCTGTTTCAATCCACGCACTCGTGAGAGTGCGACGGGCACTTGCCGGAAGAACTGTATTACGCATGAAGTTTCAATCCACGCACTCGTGAGAGTGCGACTCCGGGTTTGTCTCCTACGCTCCCCTGAAGCATCGTTTCAATCCACGCACTCGTGAGAGTGCGACCCGGCGTGGAGCGCGGCCGGAAGCGACGCAGAAAGTTTCAATCCACGCACTCGTGAGAGTGCGACCTCCTGATGTGGTTCGGTTTGGTGCCAAAACAGAGTTTCAATCCACGCACTCGTGAGAGTGCGACGGGCGGCCCGCTGCGGCCCACCGGACGCACTTCGGTTTCAATCCACGCACTCGTGAGAGTGCGACTTGTGGTTTCCGATAAGTTCATGCAGTTCGCCTTGTTTCAATCCACGCACTCGTGAGAGTGCGACTTCAAATGCACCAAGGGCCGCGGGTGTGATTATGTTTCAATCCACGCACTCGTGAGAGTGCGACCGGTTCTGGCCGTCATAGGCGGCCATGATGTAGGTTTCAATCCACGCACTCGTGAGAGTGCGACTCTCCAGGAACACCCTTCCGACATTCCGGCAAATGTTTCAATCCACGCACTCGTGAGAGTGCGACGGTCTGGTCTTCCAGCTTGTTCTCCGGGTTGAAGGTTTCAATCCACGCACTCGTGAGAGTGCGACCGGATCAGGGTTGGTCGTTGCACATGGAGACAGGGTTTCAATCCACGCACTCGTGAGAGTGCGACTTTCCTTGATTCTTCCATAAGTTACTGACTATCAGTTGTTTCAATCCACGCACTCGTGAGAGTGCGACGGCCTGGACGCCTATGGCTTGAGTATCAACAGCGCAACGGGTGTTTTGCGCCAACCTCCCATGGAGGCACACATATTCCAGGCCGTAAAAAAGAGATGATAGTTGTCAAGATTAGAACCCCAACGGATTACGTAAATCGCCGGTGTCCCGGGAATTTTCTGTGAGCTTGGGGTTGGCGGAAGGGAGACCGGGAGACGCGCTTTTCATGCGTTAAAAAGCCCACATCTCCGGCAACCAGGGCCTGTGCACGATGCAGGAATATCCTAGCCTGTTCCCTCTTTCCCGTCCAGAATTTTGCAGGCCCCTCCCCGGAAACCGCCTTATTCTCTTTTCCACAAAAGAAAAGGCGCCCCGGGACTGCCGTGGTCCCGAAGCGCCCTGCGGAAAATATCCGCGGTTTACATAATGCTTTTGCGCGTCCACCTGTTCAGGCTCAACAGCCATACCAGCGCCAGGGAGACGGCGGAGGCCAGGCAGGCCAGCAACGGTATTTTCACGGCGGCGGGGAGCCCCCCCATTCCAATGAAGTTCACGAAGTCATAGGAACACTGGACAAAGAAGAAGTGGCACAGGTACACGCCGAAGGTGAGCGCCGCCACCTTGCCCAGCACCGGGCTGGGCTTGATCCTGAGCCTGCTGACGATGGCAAAGATGGCAAAGGTCATCAGGAAGACGTTGATGCCGGAGAAGTACCAGAGTACCTCAAGCTTGGAATATTGGCCGGGGAAGTGCTTCTGCGTTTCCAGGAAGCCGAAGAACGTGACGGCAAAGCCGACCAGGAAGAGGGGAACAGTGATGGCGAGCATCTTTTTCCAGCTCCAGGCCAGCGGGTATTTGGCCAGGTAATGGGCCAGCACCATGTACCCCAGGAAGCCGGCAAAGTTATAGAACATGCCGTACGGGTTCCAGTCGCAAACGCCCAGAATGCCCATGTTGCCGTAATTGCCTTCATAGCCCAGCGCCGGGGCAAGCATCTGGAGGTAGGGGAGAGTCATGCTGAATACCCAGATGCCCAGGAAGATTTTCACATCCTTCCTTTTGGCCTGCGTCAGCCACGCGCTCATGATGGGCATGAAGAGGTAGAGACCCACCAGCATGTATACGTACCACAGGGGCGTGGTGTCATAGTTGAAGTTGAAGAGAAAGGTGTAAAGCTTGCCGACGGTGGCGCTCCAGGTGTAGTTGTCCATCACGATGTTGGGGCTGGCCGTATGCACGCCCGCGGCAAAGTAGCCGAAGTAGAGCAAGGGAAGCACCAGGGACCAGACGACGAGCGGAATCAGCACCCTTTTGAGGCGCTTGGAGTAAAAAGCGCCCATTTCCATGGTGACGGGAAAGAGCAGCACGCCGGAGATCATGGCGAACAGCGGCACGCACGGCCGCACCAGACTGCCCCAGAAGACGGCGGATTTAAAGTTGAAGGTGCCGTCAAAACTGCCTACGAACGGATCGCAGCAATGGGCCACTACAACGAGAAAACAGGCCAGGATGCGCAGGAAGTCAACCCAGGCGATGTGGGTGCCGTGGGAGGTCAGTGGTTGGTTGGTGCTCATGGATGTGTGGTAGGGAAAATTGCCGCATCGTCGCGGACGTTCCAGGAAATATACCCGTTTCCCGGAAACGTTCTATCACAAAATGGGGAAAAGAAACAAAAGCGCCCAGGAACAGGCCTACGAGAGCGGAAGAAAGCCCGGGAAGAAGCTAAAAACAGCGGCAAGCCAGTCAGAAGAGGCCGTGTTTCCTGTGGATTTCAACTTTTTTGCCGCCCGAAGGGCGCAATAAACGCCGCAGGCCCTCTTCCGTGCTACTTTAACTTTTCACCGTTTGCCGGAGGGAATTTCTTGTATCCGGCAGAGTTTATCTTTTACCCAACCGGGTAAGCCCGGTTTTCCCGCCCTTGCAAGAAAAATCCCTCCGCAGGGCTTCGGCGGCAGTTCATCCAATGAAGGCCGCCCGGCCTTCATTCCCAGGAGGGCGTTTTCCGTTTGGACTGCGGGGGCATTTTCCTGCGCTGTCTTTATACTCATAATCACGCCGCCTGGGAGCCAGGGTTCAAGGCTCCCCTCACGCCCCGGCCGTCTTGAAACTGCCCGGAGGCGGGATGATGTTGCCGTAGCGGTGAACGGTTTCGGAAACGGCTTGTTCCCGGAAATAGCCCAGCAGTTCCAGGCGTCCGTTGGCAAGCACGGGCCGGTCCAGCACTTCCACATCCCGGGCGCGTGCGGCATTCGCCAGAGCCTCGGAGATGCCCGTTCCACGCAGGAATTTCACGCCCTGGGCTGCCTCCGGCATCCGGTCGATGAGTTCGGCTTCCGTCTCCACCGTCAGGGACGCATAGTAACCGTTCATTTTCTGAATCCAGGGATGGCCTTCCTCCACGCTCAGGTGCAGGGCTGCTCCGCACAGTTTCGCGCCCAGCAGCAGGATGGCGGCGTCAGCGTCAGACATGTTTTCCACACGGGCCAGTATCCCCTTCACGGGTACGTAACGGAATGTGTTGTTTTCCCCGTAGATATGGGAAGGGTCATGCTCCACGCCGAATTCCTCCATCCACCACTTGGCCTGGGAACCGGCCGCGGAACGGATGCGCTTGGCGCAGTCCGGCAGTTCGGAGCACAGCTTTTCCACCAGCCCGGTGATGCGTTCCCCCGGCGTGCGCAGTTTCTGCGGGAGCGCCTTTTCCTCCCAGCTTCCCAGCATGGTGAGGTAGTTGGGGCCGCCGGCCTTGGAGCCGGGCCCCATGGAGGAGTGGTTCCACCCGCCGAACGGCTGGCGGCGCACGATGGCGCCGGTGATGACGCGGTTGATGTACGCATTGCCCACCTGCACCTTGCTTTTCCACAGGGCGATTTCCCGTTCATCCAGGGACTGAAGTCCCCCGGTGAGGCCGAATTCGGAGTCGTTCTGGATGTCAATGGCTTCCTCCAGGTTTTCCGCACGGATGATGCCCAGCACCGGGCCGAAGCATTCCGTCTGATGGAACCAGCTTCCAGGCTTCACGCCCAACCGGATGCCGGGCGACCAGAGGCACGGGTTGTCTTCCGAGGGTTCCGGCTTGAGCAGCCATTCCTCCCCGGGTTCCAGTTGCGTGAGCGCCCGGAGCAGGTCGCCTTCCGGTTCCTTGATGAGCGGCGTCACCACGGAGCTGACCTCCCAGGAGCCCCCCACCTTCAGGCTGGCTGCGGCATCCTTCAACTGGCGCAAGAAGGCCGGGTTGTCATAGACGGAGGCCTCCACAATAGCCACGCTGGCGGCGGAGCATTTCTGCCCGGAATGGCCGAAGGCGCTTTTTACCAAATCTTTCACGGCCTGGTCCGGGTCCGCCGTGGCGGTGATGACCATGGCGTCCTTCCCGCTGGTTTCAGCCAGCACATGCAGGTCCGGCCGCAGTTCACGCAGCATTTTCCCGGTGCGGTAGGAGCCCGTCATGATGATGCCGTTCAGGCGCGGATCCATCAGGAATTTGTGGGAAATTTCATTGCGCGGCATCGGCACGAATTGAAGCACGCTCTTAGGTACCCCGGCGCGCCAGAACGCCTGGACGATCTGCCAGGCCGTATAAACGGCCAGCTCGGACGGCTTGAACACCACCGTGTTCCCCGCCATCAGCGCGGCGGCCACCCCGCCCGTGGGAATGGCGAAGGGAAAGTTCCAGGGAGACATCACGCAAACGGTACCCAGCGGTGTCATTTCCACGCCGTCGTTCATGCCATCGCGGTCCAGCCCTTCCGCATAATAGCGGCAGAAGTCTATGGCCTCACTCACTTCCACGTCCGCCTCCGTGGGCACCTTTCCGGCGTCCCTCACCATGGCTGCAATGGCCTCCCCCCGGATTCTGGACAGCTCCTGCGCCGCCTGGTGCAGGATTTCAGCGCGTTCGCCAACGCTCTTGGACGCCCAGGAGGCGCGGGCCTTGTCCGCCGTGTCCAGCGCGTGTTCAATCTGGTCAAAGTCCGCATACGCGAATTTGTAGGAGACTTCATTGTGGCGGGACGGGTCGCGCCCCACGCCCCACAGGTTGGTCGTGATTTCCTCACCGTTGATGACCAGGGGAATTTCCTCGCCGGATTTTTCCTTTTCCGCGGCAATCAGGCCGTTGATCCATTCCGCATTCTGCCGCAGGGACCAGTCCGTATCACGCTCATTGGCAAAGGCGTCCCGGTAATGCGTGGGCTGCACGGGGTCCGTAGCGCGGTTCTGCGTACGGTTGGGGCCGTATTTCACGTCGTCCTTCTCCTGGCAGGCTTTTAAGAACCGCTTTTTTTGCGCCTCCCAGCTCCGGGAGCCCGGCGTCATGCCGAAGAGGTCATGCAGGAAGTTTTCCTCACTGGTGTTTTCATCCAGCCGCCGCACCAGGTAGGCAATCGCGCTGTGGAAGTCTTCCTTCAGCACCACAGGGGCATACAGCAGCAGGCCGTCCGCCGCCTGGCGGATGACGCGCGCCTGATGGTTCGCCATCCCCTCCAGCATTTCAAATTCCACATGGTCCCGGACGCCTTCCCGCTCACGCAGCAGCATGGCATAACACAAGTCAAACAGGTTGTGGGAGGCAACGCCGAACTGCACATATCTAGCGTTCTCCGGCATGCAGCCGTAATGGAGCATTCTCTTGTAGTTGGCGTCCACCTGGGCCTTCGTGCCGTATGGGGCCTGCGCCCAGTCATGCATGGAGGCCTCCACTTTCTCCATCGCCAGGTTGGCGCCTTTCACCAGGCGTATCTTGATGCGCGCGCCGCCCTTCTCCACCCGCTCCTTCGCCCAGGCGCACAGCTTCATTTGTTCCTCCCAGGAGTCCGGCAAATAAGCCTGGAGCACAATCCCGGCTTCCATCTGCATGAATTCATCCTCCATCAGCGTGCGCTTGAACGCTTCCGCCGTCAGGTGGAGGTCACGGTATTCCTCCATGTCCAGATTCACGAATTTGGGTCTTTTGGAGCCGTCCGGCAGTGTCACCGCATTCGTGATGGCCGCCCGGTACAGGATGCGCAGGCGCTCCTGAATCAGCTGCACGGTTTCTTCAAAGGCCACCAGATGAATCTGGCTGAAAATGGCTGAAATCTTGACGGAAATATAGTCGCAGTCCTTGTCCGCCAGGCGGTCCACGACCTGCTGGAGGCGGTGGTGGGCCTCGCTTTCACCCAGAATGGCCTCTCCCAGCTGGTTGATGTTCATCCGGATGCCGGCCTTGCGCCTGCGGCGCAGGTGGGAGCGCAGTTTTCCATCCTCCGCCGGAAGAATCACGTTGGAGCTCTCCTTCCGCAACTGGCTGGTAATCATGGGCATCACTACGCCGGGAAATTGTACGGAGAATTTGTCCCCCAGCTTCATGGCGAACCGGTCCGCGGCGGACAAATAACGGGGAATACCGTAGCCGTCCAGCAGGTAGCGGAACAGCTCCGCGCCCCGCGCCGGCGAGGAAGGGCGGAACACGCGGTCCGCCAACGCCAGCGTAAAGGCCTTGCCCGCAGGGTCGTTCATCATGCGCTCCATCTGCTCCGCCTGCTTTTTCTCCTTCCTGCGCATCCCGGCATTCGACTGTTTCAGAATGGATTCCGCCAGTTCCACAGCCTTGGCGGCCAGTTGCTGGTCAGTCCATTTGTCACGGCGCGCCGCCGCCATCATGTCCGGGATGGATGAGTCTGTCATAACGGTCCGAAGACTAGCCCCGGACAGGGGCAAAATCAAGCCAATTTGCCGGGCCCTTCCTGTGGAGAAGGGAATCACGAAGAAAAAACGCGTCCCTTGATTCCGTGACGGCAACCGGGAACCCTTCCTGTCCGTTTCCGGAAGCTCCGGAAAACCGCATCAATCATACCGCGCGGCAGCCAGGCGAGCCCTCCTCAGCTCTTCCCGGAGCTGGTGCGCGCGCCTGCCGCAAACGCTGGCGCGGTCCATGTCCCGCACTTCCTCCAGAACGGCAACCGCCCGGTTGAAAGCCTCCTCACTCTCCGCCGTGTGGGCGTCCCGGCTGAGGGCCAGGATGTAGCGGTACACGTCGGCGAAATACGTCTGATAGATCTCCTCAAAATCCGGCACGGCCTCCCCTCCTCTCTGCCATAGGACGCATGGGCAGTAGTTTTGTTACAAAAAAAGTGCCCGGGATTCCGGGCTCTTTTTTATGGCTCTTTTCTGCGGCATTCCTCTACGGGAAACATCGCTCCACAAATGTGGCAATACATGATTTTACTCCCATCCGGGCTCCACTTGGATGATCGGAAGTCCTGTCCCGATAACTCTGCGCCGCAGGAAGGGCACACGAACACCGCTGTATTGCCTGCTCCACAGGACCAGCCCCACAACACCCATCATCACTGCTGCTGGTCCAATGGGTCCCAGGGGCCACAGGCCGGTTCCAGCCGCGAT
>OGPA01001929.1_pt1 | contig 15906 bp, 9 predicted proteins | sample 1552841 | NCBI WGS metagenome assembly OGPA01 (sample SAMEA2579916, study PRJEB22360) | human gut metagenome | reverse complement strand
GTTCTGTTTTGTAAATACGGTTCCGTCTGTCAGGATATCAGAGTCAGCCGGTGCATAATCAGAAATTTTCTGTACATATCCATTTGCAACCGGTGAGATACCAAACTGAAGATCTGTCAGGTAGATATCGCAGTCCGGTGTACCTGCTGTGACAGATGTATTGATGCTGTCAATGATTCCATCCCATCCAAGGTTTACCCACTCGATCTTGCAGTTCCATTTTTCCTCTACGGCACGGACTGCATCAAGTTTCATCTGCATGGTCTCCTCATTTGTCCAGGAACCACCTGCTGCTTCGATATCATCTAAAGACTGATAATTGCTGTCCCAGTATTCATCCCACCAGAGACCGATCTTTATGGTTCTTCCGCCTAAATCCTTTGCCTCGTAGCCACTGTCAGCCACTGCTGCATCTGAACTCTCCTCCGTATCTGCTGCGGTTTCGGTTTCTGCACTCTTTGTATCTTCCTTTGTGCCAGCATCTGCTGCGTTATTTCCTGCATCTGCCCCCGTGTTCGCAGTATTTCCGCCGCATGCTGCAAGTGATGCTGCAAGTGCACCTGCCAAAAGTACTGAAACCACCTTGTTTCCAACTGTTTTCCTTCTCATGTGAAAACCTCCTTCTTATAAATAAAAATATATTGTTTTCGAAGTTACCATTCTAACCAACGATACCGCTGCGGCTGGCTCCCCCGATAAAACGCTTCTGTAACAAAATGTAGATAATAACGATCGGTATCACCATCAACACGATTCCGGCATACAGATAAAGCTGTGACACTGCCGTATCCTTGATCTGATCGATAAACTCGATCGATGCCCGCAAAGTAGAAATCCGCATGCTCATGAGCAATTTTGAGTTGATGGAAAATAATTTTGCATAAAATGTATCATTGTACTGCCATACCAGTGAGAAAATGCTGACGGTAAGGACAGACGGCATCGCATTGACCAGCATGATGCGGAAATAAGTGTAAAACGATCCCGCACCGTCCACGACCGCTGCCTCCTCGATTTCCTTTGGCAGTCCGCGAAAAAACTGGTTAAAAATGTAAATGTAAAGTCCTGACCGCAGTCCGCATCCCAATGCTGTCATGATATACATTGGAACTTCCGTACTAAGAAGATTGATGCCGTGTCCTGTCACAAGATGTATGATTCCGAAGATATCAAAGTTACGGAACTGTGTATAAAGCGGAAGCATCAGCGTATCATTCGGAATTACGATCGTTAAGATCACACAGCCAAACAATACTTTCTTAAACGGGAACTCATATCTTGCAAATCCATACCCTGCCATGGAGCAGATAAAGATCTGGATCAGCGTCAGCGATATCACATAGGCGAACGTTGTCGCAAGCGTCCTCGGGTACGTCATTCTTGTAAAAGATGTAATATAGTTCTGCAGAGTACCCTCTGCCGGAAGCAGCATGACAACCGGATTGTAGAGATCGTTTGCCGTAAAAAATGAATTTGCAACGATCGTGATCAGCGGTCCTAATATAATGTAGGAAATACCGACAATGATCACCACCTTAAGCAGCCAGATCAGAAAACCCTTGATCTGTCTTCCCGCTTTCTTTACCTGAATCTCATCGAGAGGCTGGTCTTTTAAATTTCTGATATTCATATACTCTGCCACCCCCTAATTATAGTAAAATACTTTCTTTGAAATCAGCTTACATACAATGACCAGCAATGCGATGACGATCACGGAACTGAGTAAACTCATCGCAACACTCACGCCCCAGTCAAAATTGACAAACGCCATATCGTATGCCTTTTCCACAACATCACTGTCTACGAAGGAATCCACGATCGTATACACAACATTTGTGATGATAAGCGGAGATACCATCGGAAACGTCACTTTCCAGAATGTCTCATACCCTGTCGCGCCTTCGATCTTTGCCACCTCATACAACGCTCCCGGCACGGACTGCAGTGCTGCGATAAAGATAATGATCTGCACGCCGGACGCCTGCACAATGTCAAAGATCCGTCCGACTGCCGCTGTGATATAATCGAGCAGTGCAACCGGAAATCCGAGATCCATAAACAGGTTCATAAAATAGTCTACATTCACACCCGATGCAACTGCCGCCTCCGCAGATACTGCTGCAACACCACCGGTAACCGCCTCCCTTGCCATCTCGATCGCATTATTGATTGCTCCGGCATTCATGATGATCGGCAGAAACAGAATCGCACGGACTAACGTTCTTCCCTTAAACTTACCATTACAGATCATCGCGATAAACAAACTGAAAAAAATAATCAGCGGAACATCAATAACGATATCCCGGATGGAAGTCGCCAGAATCTGGTTGTAAGTCGGATCCTGAAACAGTGCATATTTGAAATTATCAAGACCGGTAAACTTCAATGTATATCCTCCGGATTCAAGCATCTCCATCTTGCTTAAACTAAACCGCACTGCCTGGATCAGGCTTTTTACATAGAACCATAAAAATCCGATCAGCCATGGTGTGATAAATGCAAAACCTGTCAGGGCACGTTTCTGCAGTAAAGATAACTTTTTCTTTTTCTTCATTATGCCTTACCTCCCTTTACCTGATAACTCATTGCATCTACAGTCACACCGTCCTCTGTGATACTCTTATCTGTCTTATTGATATAAATGCTGACACCATTGTCATACTCGGTCCTGACAAGGCCGCCCTCTGTCACTTCGTGATGGATCATCGCAGCACCCTGCACCTGATTTAAAGCTCCGTTGATCGTCTGGTAAACATTTACGGCATCACTCATCCAGGTCTGGTAACAGGTGGAATACTGGTCCGCCGAGGAAGTATATTTCATGACGCTTGAATCTTCCCAGGAAAATGTAAATCTCGGTGCACAGCCATACTCGATGTAAGTAAGAAGCAGTGCGTCATCAATGTCAGCATCCCTGAGATTTAATGCCTCCCCGGAATAATCAATACTTCCGTGAATGACCATCTGATAAAACGGCACCTGCTCATCAATGATGTAAAACTGACTGTACTCCACCGGTGCGTCGATGATGTCGGAGACATAACCGAAGGTGTAAGCGTTGCCGCCCTCCTCCATCAGCGTCTTTTCCGTCGCTGCAAGTTTTCCATACTGCGCTTCCACGATCTGTTTTGCTGCCTGTCTGTCGATCAGCTCGGTTCTCTTTTTATCAGAGACTAAAACATTCGAAAGATCCCTCAGACAGATACCGCTGATCTCGTAATTTGTGATCTTATCCGTAAATTTGTCTACATAGCGGCTTAAAAACTTCGGTGAGATCATATAATATGCGAGCTCGTCATACCAGTTTAAGGTACTTGTCTGCCGCATCGTCGCAGGATTGACGGCACCAAGCTCAACCACATAACCGGAATAATACTTTGACGCCTCAAGCACATCGTTAAAACGTTTGGAAGTATACGGTACTTTCTGGAAGGAAACATTTCCATATAAAGCTCCACCATTTTCCTCTAAGACATCACTTAAATGTTCAAAATCTTTTTTACTTCCGACTTTCTTAACCAGTTTGATCTTATCTGCCACATCATGATAGATGCCGCCGTTGAACCAGCCTTCGTAATTCATACGGATCTTTGTGATATCCTCGCCGTAAAACTCCTCTAAGATCTTTTCCGCTTCCTCGTAAGTGGTCATCGCAGAGATTCCTGTGTAAGGAACACCCATCACATGTTTTTTCGTCTCCACACCGCCAAGAACATCTAAATACAACGGGATATCTCCAGTGTCGTTTGTCTCCTTTAACACACCCTCTTTGATGAGCTGGCTACGGTAACATTTTGCCATGCCGGAATAATCTGCCTCATCCCCAGAAAGGAAAGAATAACATACCGTAAGATTTTCATCGTAAATATCATTTTCAAGTACCGGCACATCCGCCTGATTTCCGCTGACACCGAACATATTCAATAGTTCGATCTCCCTGACACAGAACTCCGGGTAAACGTAATTATAACTGTTAAGTTTTCCGGACACATCCGCATTTACGATTGCGAGTGCATCGCCGCCTGTGATCCTGCCAAGAAATGCACTATCGCCATTTTTCATTCCAAATACCGGAATCCTTGCATCCTCTGTATACTCTGTCACAACATAGCTCTGTACGACCGGGTCGATCCCGTAGATATTCTGGCTGTACGCTGCGTTTTTACAACCGTTGTTTAAATTGATCAGTGCTCCCGATCCGTCCGGCACGAACATATAGCCATCTGCATCCGTCCCCGCCGCCCCGAAGAATGGAAGGACACGGATCCTTGAGATCACGGCTCCACCCTTCTCCTCGATTTCCTTTGTCGGAACAGAAACGCTCAGCCCGTTTTCTGTCAGCCGGTACTCAATCGGGATTGTAAAGGAAATATTCTCCTTCTCATCCGTCTCTGACATATCCACGGCATAGTCATCTGCGGTGTATCCAGCCTGCTCGAACAGTTTATTTAATTTTCCCATTCCGACTTTCGAGGACTGTGCCTTTTCATTCAGCTTATAGACGCCGTCTTTCAGACGAAACTTTGCTTTTACCGTTCTTGCATCCTTTTTGTCTAACTTATCTAACACCAGTGTCTGAAGCCGCTCCTCTGTGATCTGCAACGGTACGATACCTGTTGCCGAATCAAGATCTGCAAGTGTATAGGTATAACGGATGCCATTTTCAATACTCTCTGCGGTAAACTGTCCTTTTTCGATGCTCATATCATAATTGTTCATCGTCGCACTGTTTCTCGCCGCATTGTAATAGGTAAGTGTCAGTGTCGCATTCAGTTCTGCCGCATTCACACCAGCGGCAATCGCATCGGAATCGCGCTCCACCGGATTGGAATAGGTGATATTTCCGGATTCTTTTTCGTAGACTGCGATCTCTGTCGTTTCTGTATTGGTATAAAGTTTTAATGTATCGTTTTCCGCAACCAAGACCATGCCGGGAACTGACGGTTTGTCATCCTTTGCCGCCTGAAATTCGCTTCCACTCTCCACTTCATAGGAAGAAAGATACTGTTTGTACGCATCATATCTGAAATAACGGAATACGACATTTGCGATCACTCCCACGGCGATGACCGCTGCCCCGGCGGCCACAACCACTTTCCATTTTATTTTTCGTTTCATAGTAAACCCCATTTCTGCCCCCATTTCCTATACCCGCAGCATGATCTCATTATATAAGCTCTCTATAAACGAGATCACCTGACCGATCAGTGAAAACAAAAGCATCACCACAAAAATAATGACCAGCATTGCGATAAAAGTCAGTATCATCGTTGCAAGCGTTTTTCCCAATGTATAATTGTGTACCGTCATGATACCAACCAGCACCAGGAACAAAAACCATGCAATTCCGACTGCTAAGAGCAGATAATAAAACGCTTCTTCATCTTCTGCCACCACCTGTGAAAACAGGATCGCCGGAATAAATGTAAGTATCATTGGAAGCATTGCGTAACCGCACACCGTAACGATATCCTTAAATCTTCCCTCACCGTCCATCAGGCAGGTGATCGACCAGTTTCCGACACAAAACAGAAAGAACAGAAGAAATACCGCACAGATCTCCGCGAGACTGTTGATCTCCATCGGATTTACATTGTTGACCACAAAGCCCGCATACTGCCTGTTTGCAGAAAAGCAGACTGCAAACAAAAAGACGAACAGGATCGAGAGTCCCACGCTTCCCCTGCCGCGGTGCCTGATCTCATAGAAACCGTCGGACGGATGCCCCAGTGTATAAAATGCATACTTTACTTTTTTCTTAAACATGAGACGCCCTCCTCTCTTTCCATTTCTTTTTGCCGATCTTATTCCAGAGCACCAGCAGAATGATAAGAACCAGTGCCGCAGTCAGATATCCGGTTAAGTTTTCCTTTAAGATCTCATTCCGGTAACGCTTGTATGCAATGGAATAATACTGTCTGTTATTTCCGGTCTTAAAGCACTCCATCGCCTTTTTATTTTCTCCTGCGGCGAGATAACTTTTTCCGATTCCGACATAGGCGAGTTCAAAATTGGAATCTAATTTTAAAACTTGTTTCCAGCACTCTACGGCGCTTGCCTCATCCCCGTCGTAGCGGAGACCGACTGCCTGGTTGAGCAGGAAACCGTAATTGGTTGCCCTGTATTTATCCACAAGATTTTTGGAACCGTCCAGTACAATGATCTCATCCCCGATCGTATCGATCGCGGTCGGCGTATCAAAGGTACCCTCCTGACTTCCGATACCACCAAAGATATAGAGAAGATTCCCTTCATGATCGTAGGTAAAGATCCTTCCCCGCGTGGAGTCGATGACCGAATAGATTCCTTTCTCCCTGACCACTACATCGATGATGCGGGATGCTCCCGAATAATCACCGGTAAGCCGCCATAAAATATCACCGGATACCCCGGCAGCACCTTTCTGGATCACATCCTCCCCGCTTGGATTTAAGCGGCGCACGGACTGTTCTCCCTCCGCATCCACGTTCGTCGCATAGACGAAACCGTCGGAGTCGATCTCCATTCCGGTAAATTCCGTCGGAATGAAAAGCTGCTGTTTTGCACGCTGTGCTTTCGTGGAAAGTTTTCTCCAGATGATCTCCGCTGTTGTGATCTGTACATTGATCGTTCCGGTAAAACCGGTGAAGTTTCCTTCTGCATCAAACGCCATAATCCCTTCAAACTGGTTCTGTGCAATGACATAGATCCTGTCTGCATAGTCAACAGCTACTTTAAGCGGAGAAAACACATAATTTTCTCCAAGGATATCCGACTGCGGATTCTCGATGATCTGGATCAGATTTCCATTTTTGTCTAACTCGACCACGCGGTAATTACCGGTGTCCGCAACATACAGATATCCGTTTTCCGAAATATAAACTCCATTTGGAGAGGAAAAGTTGTCTTCCTTTCCGTCATTTAAAAACCCCTCAATCACCGTCTTTAACTGAAAATCAGAGTCTGTCACAACGATCCGGTTGTTTCCGGTATCTGCGATATAGACATTTCCATCTGCATCGGTATTTAAGTCCTGCGGACTGGAAAAATTTCCACATCCAATGACATCCCCCGTTACGGTACCGTCCGGCACATACGCCGCCGGTGTGTATTTGATGTCTTCATAATAATCATAGTTGTACGTTTCATAAGGCACATTCTCCCCGGCATAGACAGCCGTTCCTCCGATATCGGAAAGAAGTACTGCAACTGCTGCCGCCGCGGCGAATATACACTTTCGCATTCCTTTTTCTGGCATTTTCTTCTCCCCCCATTAGTCCTTCATACCGGATGTGGTCATCGTCTCGATGACGTTACTCTGACAGATGATAAAGAACGTGATCGGTATCGCTGCAATGATAAGCTGTACCACCGCTCCTGCACCCTGTCTTGCCGGGCCTCCTGCGACGATCTGATACAGTGCGTACTGGAGAGGTTTCAACTGCTCACTCCGCAAAAATCCGCTTCCGGTGTTTGCCCATAATGTCTGAAACTGGAAGATCGCCAATGTCAGCCATGCAGGTTTTACGTTTGGCATGATAATGGAAAAGAAGATCCGAAACTCCCCGGCTCCGTCAAGTCTTGCCGATTCGATCAGCGAATCCGGGATCTGCTCCATGAACTGCTTCATCAGGTAAAGCCCAAGTCCATATGCAAATGCCGGTAAAATGACTGCTAAATATGTATTGTTGATCCCCAGCCAGGAAATGATCATATAGTTCGGGATGGCAGTGACATTGTAGGAAAACATCAATGATAATACGACCATCGAGAATAAAAATTTCTTTCCCGGAAAATCATGTTTTGCAAGCGGATAGGCTGCTAAGGATGCAAACAGCACATGCCCTACGGTTCCGAGCCCTGTAATGATCAGTGTGTTTAACACATACCGGGTAAACGGCACCCAGGAACTTGACATCAGTACATACAGGTCGCTGAAATTATCCAGTGACGGGTTCCGCACAAAGATCTGTGGCGGATAGCGGAACAATTCGTCCAGCGGTTTTAACGCATTGTTTAAGATCATCACAAGCGGCAGTGCCATAAACACACCACAGATCCCCATGATCACAAACAGGATCGTGTTCCCCGCCATGGAACGGTTTAACTGTTTCGTATGTCTGATTTTCCAGCGGGATGGTTTTTTATAGTAATCTTTTTTTCTTTTCAAACTATTCACCCACCCTTCTGATTGCTTTTTGTACGATCTGGTTTGTTCCAACCATCAGCGCGAATAAAACGGTTGCGATTGCGCAGGCGTAACCCATCTCATAGCGGGTACCGCTGCCGTAATCGATCAGATGTGTGACGATGGTCGCACCGGAGTAATTCACACTCGGATTTCCCGCAAGGTTGATGGAGATATCTGCCACCGCAAACGACTGTGTGATCTGCATGACGGCTCCAAACATGAGCTGTGGACGCATGGACGGAATCGTGATGTACCACAATTCCTGCCAGCGGTTTTTGATGCCATCCATCGCACCAGCCTCGTAAAGACTCTTGTCGACCGTCTGCAGACCTGCGATAAAGGTCAAAAATCCGGTTCCAAGACTCAGCCAGAGCTGTACGATAATAAGGATCGGCAGCACATATTTTTCTGTTTTCATCCACTGAATCGGCTCGTAAAGGAATGACCACTTCATCAGCCAGCCGTTTAAGTATCCGTAACGGTCACCGGAAATGATGATTGCCCATACCATAAAGGCGTTACCGGAAATCGACGGTGCATAAAAGATCAGTGTCAAAAACGCCCTTAATTTTCCCTTAAACTCATTGATGATCCACGCAAACAGGAAACACATGATGTAACTTAACGGGCCTGTGATCACTGCAAAGATGATCGTGTTTTTGAATGCTTTTTTAAATACATCATCATCCAAAAGCAATTTGATGTAATTTCTCCAACCGACAAAATTCGGTGTCTCTAACATGTTGAAATCGGTAAAACTGATCCCGATCGAGGCAAGCACAGGCAAAACCGTGAATAAAAAGAACAGTATAAAATACGGTGCGATCATCACATAGGACATCCTGTATTTTTTCATTTCCAGTTTTGTCTGCTGCCACTTACTCCTTTTTTGCATTTTCTTTGTTTCTCCCATCCCAATCTCCATTCCCTTTGTCCAGCCTGCGTTTACTGCTTCGCATCGGACGCGGTTTTCATACCAAACTCCTCGCGTTTACTTGTGATCTCGGCATTGATATATTCGAGATATTCATAAAGGGCTTCTCTTGGCTGCATTCTCTTATCTTCATCTGCGACTGCAACCGTATAGAACGCATTGTTCACGTTTCTCCAGGTAAAGTAACTTCCCGGTACCTGACGGATTCCCTTTACGTTTGCAAACTGTGCCTCCAACGCCTCGTAGTCATCGGTCGGCCACGGCAGGTTCGCAAATGCCTCAATATTTGCTGTCGGATAACGTGCTGCCTCACCCATCAGACCTTCCATCTCTTCTCCATAGGAAGTCTGGATCTCTGCAGAAAGCCACCACTTCATGAACTCCCAGGATGCTTCCTTATCTTTCGTGCCGCTCATCATCATACATGCAAGTCCTGTGCTTGCGGAGATATTATTGATGCTTCCATCCTCCTCTTTCACGCCCGGCAGTGCCGTAAATCCCCATAAGCCCTTGATATCCGGTGCTGATACTTCAAGTACATTGTAAGTCGTATAGTCTGCAATGATGATCGGTGATTCTCCGGTACGGAAACGCTGTTCCACGGAGGTCTCACGGTCTAATTTGTAATCTGTGTAGAACTCACAGTAAGTCTTAAATGCATTGACCGCCTCATCCGAATCTAACGCGGATGCTGTCGCATCTTCATTGTAAAGCTCGCCGTCGTGCTGATATAAAAGACTGGTGAAAGTCAGCTCCGTCGGCAACATGCCAAGCGACATCTGATTTTTGGAAAGCTCGGATAACACGACTTTCATATCATCCCAGGTCTTTGGTATCTCAATTCCAAGTTCGTTTAAAATATCTTTCCGGTAAAACATCATCTCAAACGACTGTGTCTCCGGCAGCGCATACAGTGCACCGTCATACATAAACGGTTCCACCGCGCTCTCGCGGAAACGTTTCACTACATCCTCATAATCTGGAAACTGTGTCAGATCCACAACTGCACTTCTGAGTCCGTAGTTGACCGGAAGATCATTCGAAGATGCCGTCGTTCCGGTGGATGAGGTTGCTACCGTTCCGTTTGTTCCGTTTGCCACCTGCAGTGCCACATCCGGTCCCTGTCCGGCTAACGTCGCCTGCAGTAATGTATTCATATCCACAAGCTGTACATTGACATTGATATTCGTCTCCGGTGTAAAAGTCTCATCGATCAGTGCTTTGATGACGTTCGCCTGGTCACGTCCGCTTCCGATCCATACAGTGATCGTCCTGCTGTCCTCGCCTTCCTCCGCAACATTTCCGATCGCATTGTAATCTACGATAAAGGAATAGAATAATTTCTTAAACTCATGTACGACGCCTGCTGCCACGGATCCGTTTTCTTCCGTTACCTTCTGATCCGGAGAAGTGATATAGATGGCGTCTAACTGTAATGGCTGCTGCTGTGCGTTCGTGATCCACGTTCCAAGTGCGCTGACATTCGTTTTAAATGCCTTCACCATCTTCGTGATCTTTTCCGTATCCCGCAGGATTTCATTAAGCTGATCCCGCATGGTGATAATGACGGTCTCCTCACTTCCGGCAACGCCCAGTGTATCTAAGGTGTTTAACACCTCATCGAGTTCATCCCGAATCACTTTCAGTTCGCCCTCGAGTTCCGGAAGACGTTTCTCGATCTGGTAATCGCGGTACTCATCCGGTGACACGCCGGTGATCCGGATGATCTTGCGGTACTCGCTGTTTAACTCTGTCACAATGCTCTGCACATCGCTGATGACTCCGGCAAAATCGCCGAGCACCACCTGCATACGCAAGGTGTGGTGGCCTTTGTTCAGATAAAACCGGTATGGTTCCCCTGATGCATCGGAGAGTGTTGTCATTTTCCAGGTACTGTCATAAGTAAAACCGTAATGGTTTAATTCCTCAAACGGTACTTCCCCGTCAATCATGATCTTGCGGGAAACATAGATTCCTTTGACGAAGTTCTGTTTCGAATGTAAGGTGATATTGTAAAAGCCATCCGCATCCGCGTCAAATTCCCATTCGATCCACTGTCCCGTCAGTCTCCAGCTATTGCCGCCGATGGAGTTATTTTTTAACTCTTTCGCACTGTACGGCGTGATCGCCGGTGAGGACTGATCCTGTACCGGATAAAGCATTCTCGACGACTTTTTCGTCGCATATTCTGCCTGGATCTCAATGGACTGTCCGCTGGTATCTGATACCCCGTCCTTTTTCTGCTGTTCGTACACGGTCTTGTAATCAAAAAGCGATTCCTCATTCTGTAAATAAATGGAATGAAGGATCATCGGCTCTCTGCGGGAAACGACGGTGATCTCATGTTTTCCCTTTGTGAGGAAAATGGAGAGCGGTTCCGTCACATAACCGTCCTGATCGTAAAACCTGGAAAAGAGCCATTCCGGTGCCTCCATCTGCGTAGGCTTAAATCATTTCCCTGATTGTCTTCATCCCAGATATCGGAGGTGTTTACCCACACTCTTGAAAATTCGATCAGTGAAAGTTCCCGGTACGAAAGTTCGCCGTCCACAAAAAAACTTCTCTGAATGGAGGAACCGTTTCCCGCTACCGGATAGTAGGAAATACCAAACTCATACATGCCTTCCTCCGCAATGTCCACCTCATAGGTAAGCATCCCACTCTCTTCCGTGTAGACAGAGGTTCCTTCCATCCCCTCATAATCGGTAAGAACTTCCGGCTCCATGCCCTCACATGTCACATAATCGGCTCCGTTGATCTCATAAGACGTCTCCGGTCTTTTTACATTTTCAAGTCCCTCTTTATAGGCTTCATACCCCTGATATTCTGCCGTATAATTGAGCACTTTTTTATAATCCTCATACGTCTTTGCCTTTGTCTCTGCGTGAATCGTCACACTCTGCCCCACGCAAAGCCCTCCGGATGTCAAAACCATCACTGCCGCCAGTGCACCCGAAAACCCCTGTTTCAAAAATCCCATTCTCACGGCTATCCCCCTCTTAATTTATAACAATATTTCTTCCCCTCAAACCCTTCCAGCTAATTTTATTAGTCCTATTAACTTTTAAGTTATCGTTAACTTAATTTTAATTATATATATTGCATTATTATATGTCAATATTTGTGATTATTTTTGTGTAATATGCACATTTTTCTTTTCTGCTTTTTGTAGAAGATATTTTATTGGATTTTCACACTTTGTTCACATTTACTTAATTTTTTATTTTTTAAGTTATTTTCGTGCCGCTTTTCGTTCAATATCCACAGAAACCGTTGTGTGGTAAATAAGTACTATTTTATATTTTTTCTCTTATTTCCGCGTCATATTGCGTGTTGTCTGATAACTTTAGGTAAAAAAATTTTTGTTTACCACATGTACTTTTTTCATTTGTCGACGCAGATTTCATTATAGCAGTTGTCATTTTCCGGATATACGGTAATTTTCAGACTTTATTCGCATGTATTTTTGTGAATTTGCGTTTTTTGACATGAATCCCAAAAAAAGCATGCCGCTTCTAAATTTATATAGAACCGCATGCTTTTTGCTTGCAACTATAAGTCTTTTCATTTACATTTTTCTTTATTGAAATCAAAGAGCCGGTTTCGAGATAACTATATTTCCCATCCAAAACAAGATGCTTTATTGCCTGCCTTGCTTTAGGAAAAAGTTGTACTTCATCAAAAATGATCAATGACTCATGTTCATATAATGTCACTCCGGTTTCCGCCTGAAGTCTCAAAAAAACATATTCAAATTTCCTATATCATCAAAACATTCCCGTATATTATTCGCTGTTTTTGAAAAATCTATTAAATATATGATTTATATTCATTTTGGGCAAAATTTTCCGCGATCGTCGATTTTCCAACCCGTCTGGCACCTTCAAGCAAAACAGCGTATTTATCTGAATAAGTCTTTTTCCATTCTAATAATTCGTTATATACTTTTCTTTTAAAATACATAAGTATCTCCCAAATATAAGATCACAAAATGTGCATTTCTTCAAAATTTTCTGTTTTTATCCATACATTTTTTCGATCTGTCCGGGTTCCATAGTCTGTTCCGGCACAAAACGCTCTGACGCGGCATACTGATACAAACTGTAGAACAGCCATTTTGCCGCGATCTCATCTTTATGCAAAAGATCCGGCTGACAAAACAGTACGCTTCCATTATCCACTTTCGCCTCATAGATCAGTCCAAGCCTGTGATTGCGGGCAAAATTGTCGATTACCCAGACGATCGGTTCAATGTCTGTCCCGTCTAAAATTGCATTTTTTTCCTCTGTTACGATATCCCACCACTGCGGTGTCTCATATTCCTCCGTCACAAACTCCGCCAGCGCCGGATGCTCTGAGCGGATGTAAAGTCCCATCGTTCCAACCGGTTTTGGTCTGTTCATGCTCTCGGAGATCGATGCAAACATCGGGTAGCACCAGAAATCCGTACAGTAGGTTCCGATCATTGCATAGGCATCCCGGATACCGGTGCCAAAAAATAACACTTTCCTGCCTTCTGCCACCGCACGCTTTAACTCTTCATACCGATCGGTGATGACCGGCAGCGTATCCGCCTTCTGACGCAGTATGTTCACAACATCCCCCAGTTTAGAATGGCATTTCGGAAAGGCATAGATCTCATAACTGTTCTCTATACTGCTTCCCTCTATCTCCACATGGACCTCATAAACCTGCGGCACACCACACTCCGGAATCCGAAATGTTCCGTCAGCGTATTCACTCAGACGCGTCTGTGTAAAATGCATCCGCTCTGTCTCATTTCTCATGCGCTCCCCGGTCACTTTATTTTGCATGGTCACAACGATTCTTGCATCTTTAAGTTCTGCCGGATTCATGTTTGAAAACAGGACGCGGTAGGAAAATTCCATTCCTTCTTCATACACGAAGGATGGAAAAGAAAGCATCAGCACACAATCCGAACAAAAACTTCTCCAATCGTCCGCCGTGATCAATCCCTTATTTTCCATAAAAGCATTTAAGATACCGACCAATGCCGTCCCCTGTCCGGTAAAATCCTGGAGATCTAAGATCTGAAAACCTGCAAGTTCCCTGCTCTTAAATGCCGTCTCTAACTCACGTTTATAACACTGCACAGCAAGTTTCCCGGACGCCTGAAAAAACTTCTGCGCCATATGTACCATGCCGGCCTGCTCCAGCCGTTCCTTAAATATCTTTAAATTCTCCGGCACAAGCACTCCGGTATATTTTTCGATTTCCCGGTAATCCGGGTATGTCTCGTACTGCCCGATCTCGTGGGATACGACCGGGATGTGAGGGATCAACTCTTCCTTTCCTTCTGCCTTTACCTTCTTTGTCCCTGTTCCAAACTGGATCTCGATCTCCCCGACACCACTCTCCATCTCTGCTTTCTGTGCCGGACGGATTTTATCATCATAACTGTATTCCATTTCCGGTCTTTTAACCTGCACATGGCCCTGCGGGGCATCACACATGGCATAGGATCCACGGAACAGCCGCTCTTTTGAAAAACGTACCCCACAGAAAAAATCATCATTAACAAGCACAGTCGGCACAAACTGAAAATTATTTGATCCCTGCACATACCAGTGACGGCGGTCCACCGCTTTATAATCACCGAGGATCTCATCTAACACTTTCGGATTTCCCCACAGCTCATTTCCCAGTGAAAACAGGAGAAATGACGGATGGTTTCCGTATTCCCTTAAGATATCATAGCCTTCCTGTTTTAAAAATTCCTGTCTCGTCTTATCATACTCCGGCTCCCCTTCCGCCACGATCGTTCCCCAAAACGGAAGTTCCGGCTCTAAATACATTCCGACCTCATCCGCTGCCACAAATGCAGCTTCCGGCGGACAGCAGGTGTGGAACCGGTAGTGGTTGATCCCGTAATCCTTTGCGGTCAGAAACACCTTTTCCCAGGACTGCACATCCATTGGGGCATAGCCAGTCAGCGGAAAGATCATTCCGTCGTGTTTTCCACGCAGCAGCAGAGGCTGTCCATTCAGATAAAAACTCCGCTCATCCGTTGTGAGATCCCGAAAACCAATGCAGATCTTTTTTTCATCCGCATAAGTGCCGCCGGACGTCTCTCCGGAAATTTCCACCCTCATTTCATAGAGAACCGGCGTGTACTCATTCCAGCCTTCCGGTTCATTCTGTCCTTTTAGATCAAATGTATGTGTGATCTCATTTGCTCCCGCAGTAAGCTGTACCGGCACGCTCTCACAAAACCAGTCCACGGATTCCCCTTTTTTGCAAAGACTGACCGCAAGCTTTGCATAAAACTGCGATATTTTATCATCCACCGCTGCATTTACAGCGATCTTAAGCTGCCGTTTCTTCCAACACGACTCTGCAAAAACATCTTTAAGCCGCACACCGCGATACACCCGAAGTGAAATTTCACCTAAGATGCCGTTCCAGTTCGTCTGAGTATCCGGGGATGTCATATGACCGCCCGGCGCCTTATAATCCACATTGCTGATCATGACAGAAAGGTGTCCCCTGCCCTGCATTAAATATGCAGTCAGATCATAGATATGGCTTGTGCAGAAACTCTCACGGCTTCCCACAAACACGCCATCGATCCACACATAAGATTTTCTTGTGCGCTCTAATTTTAAAATGACCTGATCCCCCGGCTGATAATCTTTTACTTCCACCTCTCTGCCATACCACGCATACCCCTCAAAATGATAAGGTTCGGTCAGATATCCTATCTCTCTTTTCTCTCTCCGCCCGCCCTTTTTTGCCTCCGAGGTCGTTCCCGGCAATGCGATCGTGTCCGAAAAATGTCTGT
>OGPA01001924.1_pt1 | contig 15949 bp, 15 predicted proteins | sample 1552841 | NCBI WGS metagenome assembly OGPA01 (sample SAMEA2579916, study PRJEB22360) | human gut metagenome | reverse complement strand
TGCCACGATGGCATTCCTGTCATCGCTCTTTTTTTCATTCCTGTTTATCAGACTGACCCGCTATGCGGACAGCTGCAGGGACGGCCGCTGCAATGTGCCCGTCAATCTCATCCTGGATGAGTTCAACAATGTAGGACGCATCGGCGGTGCGGAAGACGGATCGGATTTTGCAAGGTCTTTAAGCGTCATCCGTTCGAGAGATATACGGGTCATGCTGGCAGTGCAGAGTCTTGGCCAGCTGCAGAACCGGTATCCCAATAACCTGTGGGCCGAAATCATCGGCAACTGTGATATCCAGCTGATGCTGGGCTGTACGGACGACGTGACCGCTAAATATTTCTCAGACCGCAGCGGGGACATGAGCATTGAAGTCAATTCTACTATGACGGTGAGGAAAACCATTGCAGTTGCGCAGGTCATTCCGCAATACCGTCAGACTGAGGGACAGGGGCGCAGGAAGCTGCTGACCCCGGATGAGGTGCTGAGGCTGCCCAATGAGGAGATGCTCTGCATCATCCGCGGCTGCAACATACTCAGACTGAACAAGCTGGATTACACAAAGCATCCGATGTCGAAGCAGATGATTAAGACATCCGTGATGGATTACCATCCGGCCGTCGCTACACCAGTATATACCATGCCGGTTTCAGATGAGTCTGACAGGCAGGTGGAGACGGAAAAAGAGAAGAAGCCGGCTCGCAGAAAAAGTTTATATAGTTCGGCCCAACCGCCGACTGAATTTTAATATTAAATAGGAGGTTTTTTTATGGCAACGAAGAAACAGGAAGTTCTTCCAGAGGAGCAGGCTCCGATGGAGGAAGCAGCTTCCCAGACCGAGATGAATCCGGAACTGGAGGAGATGGAACGGGAGGAAATGCATGATGCAATTGATGCAGAAAGCTCGCCTCCCCAGACTGAAACAGAAACGGCTGAACCGGATGAGAATTCAGCAGATCTTCATGACGACGCAGAAGCCGAAGGGGCTTTGTCCCAGACTGAGGCACAGGAGCCGAAAAAAGCACGCGGGCGCAGGAAGACCGCGGAAAAATCATCTGAGTCTGACGCAGAAGCACATTCTGATGATAAGAATGCCGGCGACGGCGTCGAGGAGACGCCTAAGCCCAAAAAAAGGAGGGCTTCTGCCAGACCGAAACCGGTGGTGTCCATTGATGAGCGGCCGACCGTAGAAACTGAAGCGGACAAAGCGAAAAACGACCTGCTCGATTTGCTTGAGTCCCAGAAAACCGGTCGTATCCTGACCGGTACCATTCAGGGTGTGGAACGTCCGGCCGATAACCCCAGCCGTTCCCTTGCAGTCATTTATCACGGTGAGTTCAAGGTGATTATTCCTGCAGAGGAAGCTGTGGAGCCGCCCGATGATTACCGCGGCAGACTTCCGGAGGATGTTTTGCATTATATGCTCACAAAGCGACTGGGCGCTGAGGTAGATTATATCGTGAAAGGCATTGATCCTGGGTCCGGTCTGGCGGTTGCAAGCCGCCTTGAGGCAATGAAGGCAAAAAGGAAAGCCTATTATCTCGGTACAGACAGGGATGGGAATAACCTGCTGTATTCCGGTGTATGCGCAGAAGCCAGAATCGTATCGGTAATCCGTGCAGGCATCTTTGTGGATCTGTTCGGTCTGGAGATTTACATCCCGCTCAGGGAGCTGAGCTACCAGAGATGGATGGATGCGGCAGCCTATTTCCAGCCGGGACAGCGTATTCTGGTGAAAGTCCTGGAGGTTGACCGCAGCGACCGCAACCAGATCAAAGCAACAGCCTCAGTGAAGCAGGCGGGAGAAAATCCCTATGAGAAGGCTCTGCGCAGGTACTCTGTCGGGAACCGTTATGTCGGTACCGTAAGTATGGTGGATACCAACGGAGTATTTGTGGCGCTGGACGGAGGCATCGACTGCCTCTGCAGCTACCCGAAACGCGGCAGGCCGCCAAGAGGTTCCCGTGTTACCGTCCGCATTCTGGGAATTAACAACGATTCCAACCGAATCTGGGGAGCAATCACCCATATCGCCGCGGCCAGGTAACTGGTTTTCATATTTTTCAGAAAGGAGACGCGAACTATGACTCATTGTGATCTGAGTGCTGCCGAACAGCAGCATCGCAGGGATATTGCTGTGCATACCCGCAAAATGATTCTGACGCAGCTCACTGTCGAGGACGAAGATGACACTTCCCTTATGACAAACTACCATGGCTATTTTTTGCAGATTTCTTTTTCAGAGCTGCACCCGCTGATGGTTTTCTGCCTGGCGAAAGTGCTTGAAAAACCCAGCTCGGCAAGGCAGCGTCAGATGACCAATGAACTGAATCTGAGGAGCATCCTCGGAAGCCATGCAATCAACGACGAAGTTGGATGCTATTCCTACCGTGCGACACACTGGCTGGATACTGAGATGAATCCGCAGCGATTTTACGAAATTCTCGACCGGTGTGTCGATGAAGCGGACCGCGGTTTTTATAAGCTTGCGGGATAAGCGTTGTATTTCTCCAGACCGGATCGTGTAATGTAAGTAAAACGATGACTGGAGGAATGCATCATGAAAAGATTTAGTTTATGTATTTTGGTACTGGGGATGTTGTTTCTTTGTGCTTGTTCTGCATCCGATTCATCCGAAACCGATATATCTTCAGGAAGCGAAGGCATCCAGAGCCAGGAATCAGGGGATACCTCTCAGACTGAACTGAAAAATATCCTGGAGAGTGTGGATCCGGCGAAGACCGCTTCTGAAACGTCGGCTGTATCAGACCGGAATGAAACCGGCGGGGGAAGCACACCTTCAGCCTCACCCAAGGAATCTGGAGAAAGCACTCCTGTGAAGCAGCAGGCAGACGGCAACAAGTCGGATGAGAATTCGCAGGCGCCCGCTGGTCTTTCAGAACCAAAACAGAATGAGTCTGCCGCACAGACAGAAGCACCAAAAGAACCTGCAGCAGAACCACCTGCAGCAGCACAGCAGCCGTTGCCGGAACCTGTAGTCCCGGAAAAACCTGTGGAGCAGCCGCCCGAACCGGAAAAACCGAAATCGATCTATGATTATGCGTTTGACGCAGATGCCATCCGGTCGGAGCTGATTGCCATTGGGCAGTCCATAGGGCTTACACATATTATGGAGGATGACGGCATTCCCTGCACACCGGATACCTGTTCCTGGGCATCACCGGTAACAGCGTCTGAATCTTTTCAGGGCGATAACCTGAAACGGGCGCTTCAGAACTATGTGACTTCTATGCCATCTACGATTGCCTCTTATGGGGGAACGCAGATAACCAGCTTTACAATTTATGTGCAGGATAACGGCGGAGGAAGTTACACATTTTATTTCTTATACTAAAACCAAATAGGCGAAAAATTAGGCTCCCTGTATATGCGGGGAGCTTTTTTTGTGCCCAAAAACGAAAGGTAGGTTTATCTATATGAAAAAAATATTTAAGGAAAAAGGAAAACGCCTGTTGGCATTATTCCTTTCCATTCTGACCGTTGTTGGTATCATGCCGACAACGGTTTTTGCTTTTTCGCCGTCAGAAGGACAGACGGTATCCTCCCATTACGGGGATTACTATGTAGGCTCTGACGGGCAGCATTATTACTCTGCTGACAGTTACAGCTTTTTGGTGTATGACAGCAGTGGAAATACATCTGTAAGAACAATTACAGCCGGAAATGCCAGAAAGAAATATATGATTTCGGATGGCTCTGAAGAACGATTCGTTTACTGCATTGAGTCCGGTATTTCTTATGGTACTTCAGACAACGGCTATACTTCCCAAAGCGGAGAAAACAGTGCATATTTTCAGAATCTGCCCTATTCCGCCCAGTATGGTATTATGCTTACCAGCGTCTATGGCTGGCAGCCGGGAAAAGGCTCGCCGGTTCCGGGAACCAATACAGACGATTATGCGGTAGCGACACAGATCCTTTTGTGGGAGTATCAGCAGCAGCTGAGGACCAGTCCGCAGGATTTGCACGCCAATCCGGCCGGAATCCGTGGGGATAATTACCTGCGCACCATTGAAGGCCGCCCAGCAAAGCAGTGCTATGATTGGATCCTGGCCCAGATGGCACAGCATACGACCATACCCAGCTTTGCTTCAGGCAGAAGCAGTTCCGCGCAGGTTCATACGCTGAAGTATAATCCGGCTACCAAACAGTATTCCCTAACGCTTACCGATACTAACAATACTATGGCGGATTTGAAGTTTTCCGGTGGAAGCGGTATTAGTGTGAGCCGCAGCGGGAACCAGTATACCTTTACCAGCAGCCGCATGATTACCAGCCCCGTAGCGCTTACTGTGCAGAAAAATGTTCCCGGTGTCGGCAATGACATGCTGATCTGGGGGCGTGTCGGTTTCCAGACAATGATGTGCGGTGCGGATGACCCGGTTGTGTTTTATGTGAAAATTGATACAGAGACCTATGGTACCGGCCATATCAAGAAAACATCAGAGGACGGGAAGGTATCCGATATCAGCTTCCATATTACCGGCAACGGTGTGGACAAGACGGTAAAGACAAAAACAGACGGCACAGTAGATATCCAGCTCATGCCCGGCACCTATACGGTAACAGAGCAGGATATCGACAAATACGAGCCACAGAAATCCCAGAAGGTAACAATTGTCAGCGGACAGACTTCAACCGTGACCTTCAACAATAAGCTCAAGCGAGGTTCGCTGGAGGTCATCAAGACATCAGAGGATAAATTTGTAAAGGATATGACGTTCCATCTGTATGGCACCTCTCTGTCAGGCTTACCAGTCGATGAGTATGCCGTAACGGATGCGTCTGGCGTAGCACGCTTTGAAAATGTGTTGATCAGTGGAAGTACACCTTACACTTTGGAGGAGGTTAATACTCCTGTCCGATATGTGGTTCCGGCTACACAGACGGCGCCAGTCCAGTGGAATGTTGTAACTAAACGCAGCGTCACAAATATTCTGAAGAAATTCCGCGTGGAAGTGACCAAGACGGACCGAAAGACCGGGTATGCCCAAGGCGATGCCAGCTTGGCCGGAGCAGTGTATGGTCTTTATCAGGATGGCGAGCTGGTGGCATCTTATACTACAGACGCAACCGGTTCCTTTACCAGTGATTATTTCATCTGCGATTCCAACTGGACATTGCATGAAATCAGCCCTTCAGAGGGATATCTGCTGGATGAAACGGTATACCCGATTCCGGCAGAGCCTGGCAATTTTACCGTGGAACTAAACCAGATCCCTATCGGTGTGACAGAAGAGGTCATCATGGGACGCATTCGCTTGGTTAAGCACATTGATGCGGAACTGGAGGATGTGGAAAAGGCAGAGACCCAGACAGAGGCACAATCTGAGGATACTGCAGAACCGGCAGATGAGGAGCATGGCGAAGCTGTACAGGCTGTTTCTACCGTAAGCGGTGGGGATGTCCAGACTGAGCCGGAACTGGAAGCCCATGCAGCGTTATCTCAGGAAACTGAAGATGAAAATGATGCAGGGGCAGCCGTAGACGGTGGGGATTCCCAGACGGATATGGATACAGATTCAGTAACAGAAGAAACAGTAGAAGATACGGATGCGGAGAGCGTTCCGGAAACAGAGCCGGATGCGGACACTTATGCACCTGTTCCGGTTCCGCCGGAAGATATCGAAGCTTCCGGGAAGGAAGGGGTTATTGAGCAGCCGGAGGAAGGCGCCAAATTCCAGATTTATCTTGCCAGTGCAGGCAGCTATGATGCGGCAAGAGAAGACGAACGCGATATTCTGACTACGGATGCAGACGGATTTGCTGTTTCCAAGGATCTCCCTTATGGCCGTTATGTCGTACATCAGACTGAGGGCATGGAAGGCCAGGCATTTATCCCGGACTTTATCGTTTACATCCGTACAGATGACCAGACCTATTCCTATATTTTGAACAATACAACCCAGTCCAGCTTTATCCGTGTAGAAAAGCACGATGCTGAAACAGGGAAAATCATTCCTGCAGCCGGTGTTGGATTCCAGGTACGCGATCTGTCTACAGGCGACCTGATTGCAGAAACTATTTATTATCCGACACCTGTTACCATTGACACTTTCTTTACCAATGAGGAAGGCTGGCTGATGCTTCCTTATGAGCTTTCCTACGGCCAGTATGAGCTGATTGAGGTGGAGACCTGTTATGGCTATGTGCTGGACAGTAATCCGGTTCCATTCACGGTAGACGGGACACAGGACGTGGTTGTGGTGGAAAAACACAATATGCCGCAGAAGGGCAAGATTGTTGTTGCCAAGACTGGTGAAGTATTTGCTTCCGTCACGATATCAGATGGTGCAGATAAGGATGGAGCGGATCTTCTTTACCAGCCGGTTTATGAAATCCGCGGCCTGGAAGGCGCAACCTATGAAATTCGCGCAGCAGAAGATATTTATACACCGGACGGTACCTTGCGTGCTGCAAAAGGCGATGTAGTAGATACCGTTACTACCGGTTCCGGCGGAGCTGTTTCCAGCAAGGAACTGTATCTGGGTAAGTATGAGGTTGTTGAGACAAAGGCGCCCTACGGCATGGTGCTGAATCCAAACCCGCAGCAGGTAGAACTGGTTTATGCGGGCCAGGAGGTAGACCTGACAGAAACAGCCGCCGGCGTATATAACGAACGCCAGAAGGTGGAGCTGAGTCTGGAGAAAACGCTGGAACTGAGCGAAGAATTCGGTATCGGCACTAACAATGAGCTTGCCAATATCACCTTTGGATTGTATGCGGCCGAAGACCTTACTGCAGCTGACGGTTCTGTTATTCCGGCAGATGGATTGCTGGAGATCGTAAGCTTGGATGCAGACGGCAAAGGCATTGCCCAGACTAACCTGCCGCTTGGCAGCTATTACCTGAAGGAGCACAGCACAGATGCCCATTATATGTTAAGCGGCGCTAAGTATCCTGTGACATTCGCTTATGGGGATCAGGAAACTGCAGTTGTGACCATTGCGGCCAATGACGGCGAGCCTATTGTCAATGAGCTGATTTATGGCTCTGTATCCGGTAAAAAATTGGATGAAGACGGCAAAGGCCTTGGTGGCGCAAAAATCGGTCTGTTTGCACCTTCCGCCAAAGAGTTTACAGAGGAAACAGCGATTCTGGTGGTGACTTCTGCCGAGGATGGTTCCTTCCAGTTTGAGAATATCCCATACGGGCTGTGGATTGTCCGCGAAATTGAGCAGCCGGAGGGCTTTGTGCTTTCTACTGACATCTTCCCTGTTGCAGTCAATGAGGATGGACAGGTCATTGAAATTGAAATCACAAACGAGTTTATCCGCGGAAATCTTCATTTGACGAAGTTTGACAAGGATTATCCGGAAAACAAGCTGAGCGGCGCCGTGTTTGAGGTATACCGTGACACCAATGGGAACAAAGAGCTTGACAAGGATGACGAGCTTCTGGGTACCATGGAAGAAACCGAGAAGGGTCAGTATGAGATGAAGGATCTGCTCTACGGCGGCGTGCTTGTCAAAGAAAAAACTGCGCCTGACGGCTTCTATCTGGACGAGAATGTTTATTATGTCATGATTGATACTGATGGGAAGACTTATGAGATTGAGAATGAGACCGGCAAGGGTTTCTATAACCAGGCTCATCGAGGCAATCTCAAGATTGTAAAGACTTCTTCTGACGGCCGTGTGGAGGGTTTCTCTTTCCGTGTGGTCGGAGACAATTATGACCAGACCTTCAAGACGGATGCCAATGGAGAAATCTTCATTGAAAATCTGCGTGTGGGCAAATACACGGTAACTGAGGTGGAAGACAGCGTCAGTGCCGGATATAAGCGTCCGGATCCTGTCACTGTTGAACTGGTAGTGGATGAAACCCTGACGGTGAATGTTCACAATGATAAAATTACTGTGGATGTGCCGAAGACAGGAGACACTTCCAATCTGTGGCTTTGGATTGGTCTGATGGCAGCAGGAATCAGCGGCATCGGCGTTTGTGTATACGGCCTCAGAAAGCGTAAGAAAAATAAAGCATAAGAGGAAACACCGGGAGCCGGCGGGTAAAATTCCTGTCCGGCTCCTATTGTATGAAAACGAAATTGGAGGTAGTAATCATGAGAGCAAAACATAAAAGAGGCATTCTTATGGCTCTTGTCATGATGTGTATCCTTTGTTTCTCTGTGGTACCCATTTGGGCAGAACCGCAGGGGACCGACGGTACCGAGCTTCAGGTTGCCCAGCCTGAGCAGCTGGAAATTCAGCTTGGCGCAGAATGGGCAGGAGTGGAGTTCCAGATGAAAACGGATGCCGGATTATATCCTGGCACGATACCCGTAGGCCAGGACGGTGTACTCCGTCTGGAAATCGGCGGCAGTAAGTCGTATGTCCTGACCTGTATGAATTCAGCTACCAAGACCCCTTCCCCGACGCAGGCCCCTGCCACAACAGAAAGCCAGCCGAAAAAACAGACGGAAGGAAGCTCGGCAGAAGGAAGTTCAGCTACGGTCGCAGGCATTCCTGTACTCCATCTCTGCCTTTTTGTCGGAGGTATGGTTTTGTCGGTCGGTGGACTGATCACAATGTATGTCGTTAAAAGACGGAGAGAGGATGAGGATGGCTATGAGTATGATGATGACGAAGATGAATAGCCTCCAGACCGAGATAGAAAGCAAAAACGAAACCTAAAAGGAATAAAAAATATAATTATTCAAAAATATATTCCCATAGGGATTGACAAACCAAATCTGATTTGCTATACTAAAAGCGTGGCAGGGGCTTGCGTTCAGGCTCTCGGTACGTTTGATATAGCGTCAGACTTATCTGAAGGCAGATAAGGAACCGTTACGGATTTTGCGCAGTGAGCGAATCCACAACAACGCAAGTCACAAGTGAATATGTAAGCCGGAAGGCTGCTTAAATTCTTACAGAGTCAAATGTTGGATGAGACAACCAAATGCCAACGCTTTGGCTCTGTATGCTTTTTTTGCAGGTCTTCCGGCTTTTTCTTTATATAAAACGGAGGAAATACAGATGAAAAATAAAAAGAAAAAAAGAAAGGGATTTAATGCGAGCAGTATGCGCTGCCCCTATTGCGGCAGCCCGGTTATTTTCCGAAGTGCAGACGGCATTTACCATGATAACAGTAAAGGGATGATGCTGTATGTGTGCAGCCATTACCCCCAGTGTGACGCCTATGTGCGTGTCCATGCCGGTACCAACATTCCGGTGGGCAGTCTGGCCAACCATGAACTGCGTACACTTAGGAGGACGGCTCATCAGTATTTTGACCAGCTGCATCAGTCTGGGTATATGAGTAAGCAGGATGCATACCAGTGGCTGGCGGACCTGGTTTGCGCACCTCTGTCGGAAGCGCACATCGGACATTTAGGCGAGTATTACTGCAAGCAGGTAATTGAGGAGAGCCGCAAATTATTGGGAAGATATCGGGGGCGGGAGAATAAAAAACAATTCCACATGGTGAGAGGAGGTGCAGCGGCATCATGACATTGACAGTGGAACAACAAAGAAAGGCTGAGGAAAATATGGGTCTGATCCATCAGGTAATCAAGGATAAGGTTCACGGATACGGACAATGGGGTTTTTATACTTATGACGATTTGTTCCAGATTGGCTGTATCGGTCTGTGTAAAGCTGCAGCAACGGATAAAGGCGGGACTTTTTCTACCTATGCGTACCGCCTGATATGGCATGAAATATGTGACGCATTGATTCAGTCAACCAAACGGTATGCAGATGAGGTGGTGGCTGATGTAACACCCTACATAAGCGCCGAGCCTGAAAGCGGTGAATTCATGAGCGGACTTCGCATGGATCTTTCTCAGGCGCTCAGTTCTGCAAGGAGAGATGCGCCCCTATCTACTGCCAAGGGGATAGATGCAATGATTTTAATGTCGTGGGGATATACCAGCAGTGAGATCGGGGAGCGCATGGGAGCTTCTGCAAAGCTTGTGTGCGCATGGGTGTCAAAGGCGCGGAAGTTCCTGAAGAAACGTCCGGAAATGGAAACATTTGCTGGATACGATTCTTAAATTGATGAAGGGATGCTGGGATCATGATGGTTCCCGGCATCCCGCTTTTTTTGTTTTGGAGGACAATTATGTGGAACTTATTAAAAAAATCGGGAAAGTGGCTTGTCCCTGCCATTGCAATGCTTCTTACTTTTATTCTTTTGAAGTGTGTGTTTTTGATAGGCTATGTGCCAACAGAGTCTATGGAGCCGACGTTGGAAAGGGACAGTTATATCATCGGATGTCGGATATATTCCAATCTGGAGACAGGAGATATTATCATATTCCGGCATGATGGGAAACTGCTTGTGAAACGAATCGCAGCGATGGAAGGTGATATGGTAGAGCGAAACGGAGCCAGTATGACGGTTCCGGAAGGCTGTTATTATGTTCTTGGTGATAACGCGGATAACTCTTATGATTCACGGTATTGGTTGAATCCGTTCGTTGATGGTACGGATGTGGTGGCTAAATTAATTTTTTAAATATTAGACGATTACCTTGACAACTGCCTTACGATGTCTTATACTGTATTTGTTCAAACAATACAGTATAAGACGGAGAGGCGGTGACGGTTTGGAGATTGTTGTAAGTAATAAGGCAAGTCGTCCTCTGTATGAGCAGATTGTGTCGCAGATAAAAACGCAGATTATGAGTGGCGAACTGAAAGCGGGTGAAGCGCTTCCCTCTATCCGCTCCCTGGCAAAATCGCTGCAGATCAGTGTTCTGACCGTGCAGAAGGCATATGACATTCTGCAGGAAGATGGCTTTATTGAGACAACGGCCGGGAAAGGCTGCTATGTATCTGTCCAAAATCAGGACTTCTATTTGGAAGAACAGCAAAAAAAGATAGAGGGCTGTTTCAATGACGCAATAGAAATAGCCCGTATGAGCGGAATAACGCTTGATAAATTAGTCAGCTTATTAACATTATTGTATGAGGAGGATTAGCGATGGCAAATGCGTTCATGGTATCAGGACTTACCAAAACTTATAAGGATTTTGTTTTGGATCATGTTTCGTTCACCGTTCCCAGTGGCTCCATTGTCGGACTGATTGGAGAAAACGGTGCAGGAAAAAGCACGACAATCAATGCGGCTTTAGGACTGATTCAAAAGGAGGACGGCGTTGTTTCCATTTTAGACAAGGAGGAACTGGATGGGGATATCAAAGAACAGATCGGTGTCGTGTTCGATGGCAGCAATTATCCGGAAATCCTTTCTCCACGGAAATTGAACCGGGTTATGAAAAACATTTACAGGACGTGGGACGAACGGGTATATTTTGGCCTGCTGAAACAGTTTTCCCTGCCGTGCGACAAGCAGATCAAACAGTTTTCAAAAGGAATGAAGATGAAGCTGGCTATTTCTGCTGCATTTTCCCATCATTCCAGGCTGTTAATCCTGGACGAAGCCACCAGCGGCTTAGATCCGGTTGTCAGGGATGATATTCTGGATATGTTGCTGGATTTCGTGCAGGACGAGGAGCATTCCATACTGGTATCCTCCCACATTACCAGTGACCTGGAGAAGATTGCCGATTATATCGTATTTATCCATGAAGGGAAAGTAGTTTTTGAGAAAACCAAAGATGAACTGACTGAGCGGTATGGCATCATCAAGTGCGGTGCGGCGCAGTTTGACGCGCTGGATAAATCCGATATCATTTCGTACCGCAAAATGGACTATGAATGGCAGATACTGGTTTCAGACCGGGAGAGAATGCAGAAAAAGTATCCGAAGGCTCTGGTCGTCCCGGCAACAATTGATGAAATTATGCTGCTTTATGTAAAGGGGGAAAAATGATGAAAGGTGTTTTGGTGAAAGATCTCTATATTGCCAGGAGCAATATCCTCGTAACGATTGTCAGCCTGGTTGTCTTGGGCTTTGGGTTATCCTTTTTGCTGGAAACCAGCGCACTTCTGGTTTTAGCCCCGGTTGCCGCCACAACAGCAGCCTTTATCAGTATTACCAGTGACGCAGCTTCCAAATGGAATAAAAATGTTATTACCATGCCGGTATCAAGGAACCAGATCATCGGCGAGAAATTTTTGTTTTATATCCTGCTTGCCGCACTGGGATTGCTTACTGCGCTGATTCCCTGTGTTGTCCTTGCGTGTTTCGGTATGGATATAACGCTGCATTCTTTATGCTTGTACGGCTCTATCGGGATAAGCGCTACCCTGTTGGCAGGCGGTATCAGTCTGCCTTGCGCATACTTATTTGACCCGGAAAAATCGCAGATTGTCTTTATGATGTCATTTATGGCATCAACAGGGATTATTACGGGGCTTGTACTTCTTATAAATTTAGTTTTATCCGTAAAGGAAAATATCCTTCTGGCGTTTGGCATTGTGCTTATCATTTCTGTTATCTGGTTTTTTATCTCATACCAGATTGCGGTAAAGGTATATCAGAAACAGGACATTACCTAAATGAATATAGGATGAAAGAGGCGGGGTGCAGACAACGGTGCATCCCGTTATTCATTCATGCAATAGAAGGCTCACCAAGCGTGGATTTTATTTTTCATGATAAATAATGCGACATATTTATCTCTTTTCTATTGACACAAAGAAAAATAAGTGATATATTTATCACATAAAGAGATAAATATATCTCAATAATAGGAGGATTAAGATGAAAACAAGTAAAAAGAAAATTTGGATTGGCTGTGGGATACTGTGTGTGTTGAGCGTGCTTTTTTCGTCATGGTATGCGGTAGCTTATAATGATTCCCGTCTGGTAGTTCCGATGGATTTTAAGGATTATGTATTTGATATAAAGGATTTGCCGATGATTGTTTCGATTTCTCTTGTTTGTGTTTATCTTGTCGCACTGTTTGTCATGCTTTTTATCCATGCAGGAAAGAAGCAGAGACAGGCAGTAGAATCAGGCGTCACCCGTAAAATAAATCCAAAGCTGGGGTGTTTGGGAGTATTGGGATTTTTGGGATTTGCCGGTTTCTGGACATATCCTGTGGATGGTACAGTTTTTCCGTTTGCGTTTTTCCTGTTCTTCGGCTTTTTTGGTTTTTACTATGAAGGAAAGATGTCAGGAACATTTATGGATGAGCGTTTCCGTGAGAATATTGCCCGCGCTAAGCTGAAAGCGTATAGGATTGCTTTCGGAGTTATGCTTGCCGCACTGATCATTCTTTGTCAGGGGAAACTTTTTGGAAACCTTGAGTACACCCTGATTGCTGCGATTATTATTCTTTCCCTTGCATTGGGCCTGGGGATTTTCCTCTCTGAATACTTGCTGTACCGGTATGACCATGACGATCAGGCAGAGGAAGGCGAGGAATAGGATATGGCAGAATTTGAATGCAGATTAAAAAAGTACCGGCAAATGAAAGATCTGACACAGGAGCAGCTGGCAGAAAAAGTAGGTGTGCGCCGGGAAACAATTATGCGTCTGGAAAAAGCGCAGTATAATCCGTCATTAAAACTGGCAATTGATATTTCCAGGGCTGTAGAAGCCCCGATTGAAGAAATTTTTGTTTTTAAATGATAGAATCCACGCTTTGCGAAAATTCTATTGTCATGAATAATAGAACCTACGCTTTGCGAGGATTTTATTATCATGAACAAAAATCTGCCCGCTGTAACATTTCGCGGACATTTGCCTGTTATACTATACAAAAAATTCAGACGTGCCCGTTCGCAAAGACGTCTCCGGCGCTTTCCCGCTGCTGAAGATAACTTTGCCCAGATACGGGCGCTCCCTCAGAACATAGCCTGACAGACCAATTCGAGTGGGTTTGATTTGTCGGTCCGACTGTGTTTTGGCTGAACTTATCATATAAAGATGGAAAAGGAGTATGTGCATGAAAAAGATTTTGCTGGTAGAGGATGATGCCCTTTTAAATAAAACGCTGACCTACAACCTGATTTCTGAGGGTTACGATACCGTATCAGCCCTGAATGCAGGCACAGCTGCAGAGTTACTGACGCAGACGGAATATGACCTGGTACTTTTGGATATCAACCTGCCGGACGGCAGCGGCTATGACCTGTGCAGGCTCATAAAACCGGAGAATCCTGACACGCTGGTGATTTTCCTGACGGCCAATGACCAGGAGAGCGACCAGATCCGGGGGTATGAAGTCGGGGCGGTAGATTATATTACCAAGCCCTTTTCCATTGGGGCGCTGCTGCGGAAAATACGGGCCATGTTCGCTATGCTGGAACACAGAGGACTGGCAAAGGATTTTTATGATGACGGCAGGCTGTTCCTGGACTTTTCAGAACAGACAGCTTCGTTGAATGGGAAGCCTCTTACCCTTTCCCCCATGGAATATAAGATGCTGTACCTGTTCTGCAAAAACCCCAAACAGATCCTAACCAGACAGCGCCTTCTGGAGCGGCTGTGGGATGCGGATGAAAACTATGTGGACGAACACACACTGACAACCTCCATCAGCCGGATCCGGGGCAAGATTGAGGCGGATGGCGATACTTATATCAAAACGATTTACGGAATCGGGTATCAGTGGATGGGAGGCGAGAGAAAATGAATCTGGGGCAAATCTCTGTAAAAAGGATATTCCTGCTGCTTAGCGGCGGTATGGCGGTTTCCATGCTGGCCATCTGTGCGGTTTTCTTTGTGGTGACAGGACAGATATGGATACTGATTGTCGGTATATTACTGATGCTCTGCGCCCTTGCATGGATGTTCCTTCTGACGGTTGCTTTCAGCAAACGGCTTTCCGTATTTACCGGGGAGCTGTGTCGGGCAATGGATCAGATGATAAGCGGAAGCGGAGAGCTTGTGCGCACTGCGGACAGTGAAACACTCTTTGCCCGTATCAGCTACCGTCTTTCGCGGCTGTATGGGATTATGCAGGAAAATCGGCGGAAGGTGGATGAGGAACGGCAGGAGCTGCAGATGCTGGTGTCGGATGTTTCCCATCAGGTAAAAACACCGGTGGCAAATCTGAAAATGGTGACGGACACGCTGCTTTCAAAGCCGGTCACAGAAGAAGAACAGCTGGAGTTCCTGCAAGGCATCCGGAACCAGACGGACAAGCTGGAATTTCTTTTCCAGGCTCTTGTGAAGACCTCCCGGTTGGAAACCGGGGCAATCCGGCTGGAAAAGAAAGATGCCCCTCTGATTGATACGCTGGCGATGGCCTTAAGCGGTATTGTATATGCGGCGGAGAAAAAAGATATTTGCGTTACAGTGGACTGCCCGGAGAATCTTTGCCTTTCCCACGACAGCAAATGGACGGCGGAAGCCGTGTTCAATCTGCTGGACAATGCGGTGAAATATACTCCGGCTGGAGGCGCTATCCGGGTCTTTGTAGAACAATGGGAAATGTATGTAAAACTGAGTGTGTCTGATACTGGAAAGGGTATTTCCGAGAGCAATCAGGCCGCTATTTTCCGGCGCTTCTATCGTGAGGAAGAAGTACACGAACAGCAGGGCGTGGGTATTGGCCTGTATCTGACCCGCGAGATCGTAACACGGCAGGGCGGCTATATCAAGGTAACTTCGGAGCCGGGACAGGGTTCAGAATTTTCTATCATGCTCCCTACAAGATAACACATGTCGGACGGCCATTTCTGGCTGTCTGACATAAATTTTTGAAATGTCCGAGTCTTGTAACATTTCAGCCGTATTTTTTATGCCGCTTCGGACATTTCTGTGACATTTGACTTTTATTATGTCCTTATCAATTAAGAAAAGGAGCATTTGATTATGAATGTATTACAAACAATCGACCTGAAAAAGTATTATGGCAGTGAACCCAACATCACCCGTGCCCTGGATGGCGTCAGCCTATCAGTAGAACAGGGTGAATTTGTGGCAATCGTCGGAACGTCCGGCAGCGGTAAATCCACCCTGCTTAACATGATGGGCGGGCTGGATACGCCCACGTCCGGCAATGTGATTGTCCGTGGGGATGAGCTGGCACAAAAGTGCGACGAGGAGCTGACCATCTTCCGCCGCC
>OGPA01001915.1_pt1 | contig 16015 bp, 10 predicted proteins | sample 1552841 | NCBI WGS metagenome assembly OGPA01 (sample SAMEA2579916, study PRJEB22360) | human gut metagenome | reverse complement strand
CATTTATCTAATTTTCTAAAACAAGGAATCAGAGTTCAACTACTGATTCGCATAAGTAAGACAACACTTCTAAGTAAACATCACTTTTCTTATATGCTTTTTCTATTTCGTTAAGCATCACGAAATCCGTGTTGTTTAGCCAGTATTGTGTTTGTCGTTCCTCCCTATCCTGTGATTTTCCCTCACTCTATTTTCAACCTCAAACCCAATAGATCATTATGTCTATAAGTATTCAACAAATCAGCTATATCCATCCGGATAAAGAAGTATTATTCAGTGATCTCAATTTCGCCATCAGTAAGGGGCAGAAACTGGGATTAGTCGGTAACAATGGGTGCGGTAAATCTACTTTGCTGCAAATTATTGCCGGACAACTTTCACCCTCTTCCGGTGTCATTGTCCGTCCGGACGACCTATATTATATCCCGCAACATTTCGGGCAATATGATTCATTGACTATCGCTCAAGCACTCCGGATAGAACGTAAGCAACAAGCCTTACATGCTATCCTGTCAGGAGATGCCTCAAACGAAAATTTCGTCATCCTGAATGATGACTGGAATATTGAAGAACGTTCCATTGCCGCTCTCGATTTATGGGGGCTAGGACAGTTTACTCTATCCTACCCGATGAATTTGCTTAGCGGCGGTGAAAAGACCCGTGTATTTCTGGCAGGGATGGACATTCATCACCCATCTGTCGTACTGATGGATGAACCGACCAATCATCTTGATTCTTCCGGCAGGCAACGTTTATACGACTGGGTAGAGAAATGTCGCTCCACGCTGTTAGTGGTGAGTCATGACCGCACTCTGCTTAATCTTCTCCCCGAAATATGCGAACTGGAAAAGCATCAAATCAATTATTATGGTGGAAATTATGAATTCTACAAAGAACAAAAAACGCTGATGCAGGAAGCATTGCAGCAACGTATCGAAGAAAAAGAGAAAGCACTGCGCATTGCCCGCAAAGTGGCACGCGAAACAGTCGAACGCAGGGACAAACAAAATGTGCGCGGAGAAAAGAATAATATTAAAAAGGGAGTTCCACGCATTGTGCTCAACGCGCTTCAAGGAAAATCGAAAAAGAGTACCAGTAAACTTAACAGCACCCATCAGGAGAAAGCCGAGAAGTTAACAAGCGAACGTAACCAACTTCGAAGTTCACTCTCCTCGACCGCTACACTAAAAACCGATTTTAATAGTTCCTCGCTCCACACCGGAAAGATATTGGTGACAGCAAAAGAGATTAACTTCGGTTATCATCCCAACTCAATCAACAGTCATATTCAGATGAATAATGAAGCAAATCTTGCTGATACTGGTAATCATTCCAGTCCAGACAGTAATGATATTCAGGATAATAGCGACTTCAAACAGCAACTTTGGCAAACACCCATCAGCTTCCAACTAAAGAGTGGGGACCGCCTCCGTATAGAAGGGGCCAACGGCAGTGGGAAAACAACTCTTTTGAAGCTAATCACCAGACAGCTTCAGCCACAAGAAGGAAACCTGACACGAATGGAATTCACCTATGTCTATCTGAATCAGGAATATTCTATCATCGACGACCGGAACAGTATCCTGGAACAGGCTTACGCTTTCAATAACCGGAACCTGCCGGAGCATGAAATAAAGATTATTCTAAACCGTTATTTATTCCCCGCTTCCGAATGGGATAAATCCTGTCGGAAACTTAGCGGTGGTGAGAAAATGCGCCTTGCTTTCTGCTGCCTGATGATTAGCAATAATACTCCCGATATGTTTATTCTGGATGAACCGACCAACAATCTGGATATACAGAGCATTGAAATCATCACTGCTACCATCAAGAGCTATACGGGTACTGTAATTGCAATCTCACACGACGATTATTTTATTCAGGAAATCGGTATCGAGCAACGTATTTTATTAAGCTAGCCTATTGATATTTTATCCGGTAAGTCTAAATATCAACCTAGTTTTTTTATAACTTCGCAGCGCGAAGAAAAGAATTGGAATAAAATGGAGCAGACAGTACAATCATGGTGGTTTATCTTTTATAAAGATCAACTGCTTCTTGAGAAAAAAGGGGATGGTAAGTATGCCGTCCCATGTGGAGAAAGTTCTCCTATCATTATTAAAGAAAAAACAACAGTACACAATATCACAACACTGGAAGGGAGAAACTGCAAAGCTTTCTCCCTCTCCTCTCCCATTGAAGAATCGGAGCAATGGGCAATGATAGGACTTCGTGCCTCTTATGATTATCTTCCTTTATCTCATTACCAGACTGCAGGAAAAGCGCATGAGATTCTGCATTGGGATAGAAACAGCCGTTTCTGTTCTGCCTGTGGCACGCCGATGGAACAGAAAGAGTCTATCATGAAACGTTGTCCGAAATGTGGTCGGGAGGTATATCCTTCCATATCCACAGCGATTCTTGTATTAGTGAGAAAGAAAGATTCACTGCTCTTAGTGCATGCCCGCAATTTTAAAGGAACATTCAACAGTCTCGTTGCCGGGTTTCTGGAAACCGGAGAAACATTAGAAGAATGTGTAGCACGTGAAGTGAAAGAAGAAACCGGACTGGACGTAAAGAATATCACTTATTTTGGTAACCAGCCCTGGCCTTATCCTAGCGGACTAATGGTCGGCTTCATTGCTGATTATGCCGGAGGGGAAATCAAGCTCCAAGATGAGGAGTTGAGTTCGGGAGACTTTTATACAAGAGATCATTTACCCGAACTACCCAGAAAACTTAGTCTTGCCCGAAAAATGATTGATTGGTGGATAGAGCATCCAAATGAGTAATTGAATATGGAAAATATCATCAAAGGAATCCGTCAGTATTATCCGGTATCTGATAACTCTCTGGAAGAACTCTTCAGCTATATGAAGAAGATGGAGCTTCCTAAAAAACATTTACTGATACAGGGCGGAGTATCAGACCGTCACGTCTACTTTATTGAAAAAGGATTTTGCCGGTCCTATTGTTTACGTGACGGCGAAGAAATCACTATCTGGTTTTCACGCGAAGGTGATATGACCTTTGCCATGAAAGATTTATATCACAACGAACCGGGATATGAATATGTAGAATTACTGGAAGATTGTGAATTATACGCCATACGTATTGAAGACTTAAACCAGATTTATGAAGCTAATATAGAAATTGCCAACTGGGGACGTGTCATTCACCAAGAATGTTTACTGTATATGGATATTCACCATATCAACCGTTTATATCTTCCGGCTAAAGAACGTTATGAACAACTTTTACGCGATCAACCCGACGTCATTCACCGTGCTCAATTGGGATATATAGCCTCTTTCCTTGCCATGACTCCCCAGCATCTTAGCCGTTTACGTTCCGAATCCTGATTCTTTTTAATCTATGTGAATTTATATATTGCAGAAAAACAGTACTTTTGTAGGCAAATACAAAAATAGATAAAGTATCGTGATTAACACATTAACCTCTTTACGCATTTTATTTGCCTTGATGGTATTCGGAGCACACTGTTATGTTCTGGATCCAAGTTTCGACGCTCACTTCTTTAAAGAGGGGTTTGTTGGAGTCAGCTTCTTTTTTATCCTTAGTGGCTTCATTATTGCCTATAACTATCAGAAAAAGCTATTAGAAAAGACCACCACTAAACGCACTTTCTGGATAGCACGTATTGCCCGCATTTATCCCCTACATCTACTTACACTATTGATTGCCGCATGTATAGGAGGATACGTTCAATATAGTGATACGATGGACTGGATCAAACACGTTGTCGCTTCCACTTTTCTACTGCAACCGTTCTTCCCTTCTGCAAATTATTTCTTCTCATTCAATAGCCCTTCGTGGAGTCTGGGTTGCGAACAGTTGTTTTATTTCTGTTTTCCTCTTATCATTCCTTTCTTAAACAGTAAACGGAATCTATGCATCACTCTTTTCGTCTGCCTGCTGGTCATGCTGATTGGTATGCATCTGACTCCTGAAGAACAAATTAAGGGATACTGGTATGTAAATCCAATCACCCGCCTGCCAGACTTTTTTGTAGGAGTTTTACTTTATCAGTTATACCAATCCATATACAATAAAAAGATTTCTTATTCCATCGGAACATTGTTAGAAGTAGGAGTGGTCGTTTTATTTTTCATTTTCTATTTTTGTGCCGCAGATATTCCTAAAGTATACCGCTATTCTTGTTACTATTGGCTGCCAGTTTCTCTGGTTATACTTGTCTTTGCTTTACAAAGAGGATACATATCCCGGTTACTATCCAACCGGATCTTAGTGATAGGAGGAGAAATCAGTTATAGTTTCTACCTGATACACTTATTTATTATACTCACGCATTGCTGTCCCGTTAAAATCGAGGAAAGTTCTTTGAAATTATTGAAACATAGTTGATTACAGAGGTTTTTCAAGTAAACGGACTTGAAATTGTAAATTTGTGCAGTACTAATATCTGCACTTATGTTCAAGGACAAATTCGTTTTCTCTCAAATAGTTTCCTTTCTCGATAGGAATAAGTTCAACCATATTGTCAGGAAGTATAGTGGTGACAAGTATGTGAAGCATTTCACTTGTTGGAACCAACTACTTTGTCTGATGTTTGGTCAACTATCCAATCGGGCAAGTCTTCGAGATTTGATAGTTGCATTGGAGGCACATAGAGGAAAACTCTATCACCTTGGCCTTGGAAAGAATGTGTCAAAAACAACTTTGGCAAAGTCGAACCAAGAGCGTGACTATCGCATCTTTGAGGAGTACGCGTACTTTCTTGTTGATGAAGCTCAACGCAAGCGTGCTACCGACATTTTCAAACTTGGTGGTAACGTCTATGCCTTTGACTCCACAACCATAGACTTGTGCCTGAACGTGTTTTGGTGGGCTAAGTTCAGAAAGAAGAAGGGTGGTATCAAAGTCCACACGTTATATGACGTAGAGACACAGATTCCAAAGTTTTTCCATATCACCAAAGCCCGTGTCCACGACTCAAATGTCATGAAGGAAATACCTTATGAATCAAAAGCTTACTACATCTTTGACCGTGGTTATAACAACTTCAAAAGCCTATACCACATTCATCTTGTAGAGGCTAAGTTCGTTGTCAGAGCAAAGAAAAATCTGAAGTTCAAGACTTTCAAATGGAAACGTAAGCTTCCCAAAAATGTCTTGTCAGACGCTATCGTTGAACTGACTGGGTACTACCCCCAAAAGCACTACCCGGAGCAATTTCGTATCGTCAGGTATTGGGATGAAGAACAAGAACGTGAGTTCGTTTTCATCACAAATGCGATGGACATATCCGCTCTTCAGGTGGCCGAACTTTATAAGAACAGATGGAAGGTTGAGCTCTTTTTCAAATGGCTCAAGCAACATCTGAAGATTAAAAAGTTTTGGGGTACGACAGAGAACGCAGTACGTATTCAGATTTACTCGGCTATATGTGCCTACTGTCTGGTGGCCATCATTCAGCATGAGATGCAGCTTACAAGAACTACATACGAAGTACTCCAAATCCTCAGCATCTCACTCACAGATAAGACTTGTTTGAGAGACCTCTTTGAATCAAATAATGTTCAATATGACAAAGACCGATCCGACCAAAACGGTCAACTATTTATTAATTTTTAAACCGTCCCGATTTTAACGGGACACTAGTGATACTCACGTATACCCAAATGGCTGCTCTCTATCAATGGCAGATATCTTGGATGATAAGTGTGCCCATCATTTTCTGTATCATCATTGCGCTTAGCTTACTTTCTTATTATTATTTTGAAAAGCCCGCCAATAGATGGGTAAAACGAATACTAACTAAAAAACAATCATAAATCAACCCCATGGAATTATCAACGAAAACACCCCGAATTGAAGTAGTAGATGCTCTTAGAGGATTTGCTGTAATGGCGATCCTCTTAGTACATAACCTGGAACATTTCATTTTCCCTGTTTATCCGGAAAGCTCTCCCGAATGGCTCACCATTTTGGATGCGGGAGTATTGAATGCAACCTTCTCGCTGCTTGCCGGAAAATCTTATGCCATATTCGCTTTGCTTTTTGGATTCACTTTCTTTATCCAGTCGCACAACCAGCAATTAAAAGGAAAAGATTTCGGTTACCGTTTTTTATGGAGAATGGTATTACTTGCAGGATTTGCCACTCTTAATGCCGCTTTCTTTCCCGCAGGAGATGTCCTGTTGCTGTTCGTTGTAGTCAGTCTCGTACTGTTTATCGTACGTAAGTGGAGCGACAAAGCTATTCTAATCACCGCCATCTTGTTTTCATTGCAACCGATTGAATGGTTCCATTACATAATGAGTCTTTTCAATCCTGCCTATACCCTACCCGATTTGAATGTCGGAGCAATGTATGCTGAAGTAGCAGATTACACCAAAGCCGGAAACTTCTGGGATTTTCTGATAGGCAATATCACTCTGGGACAGAAAGCAAGTCTGTTCTGGGCTATCGGTGCGGGACGCTTTTTGCAAACTGCCGGACTATTCCTGTTTGGCTTGTATATCGGACGCAAAGAATTGTTTGTAGCTACCGAATCTCATCTGAAATTCTGGACGAAAGCTCTCATTATCACAGCTATCAGTTTCGCACCATTATATTCTTTAAAAGAACAGATCATGCAAAGTGACAGCAGCCTGATTCAACAAACAATAGGTACTGCTTTTGATATGTGGCAGAAGTTTGCATTCACGATTGTACTTGTTTCTTCTTTCATGTTGCTTTATCAGAAGGATAAATTCAAGAAAGCCGTATCCAACCTACGATTCTACGGAAAAATGAGTTTGACCAACTATATTTCCCAATCTATTTTAGGAGCTATTATCTATTTCCCATTCGGGCTTTATCTTGCTCCTTACTGTGGATATACTCTTAGCTTGATTATAGGTATCGTTCTTTTCCTGTTACAGGTTAAGTTCTGCAAATGGTGGCTGTCTAGCCATAAACAAGGACCATTGGAAACAATATGGCATAAATGGACTTGGATAGGAACCAAGAAATAACAGGAAGAAAAGCAGGCCACGAAATACACACAACTACAAACGAACAACTTACGAATATGAAACTGAACGTATCACTCTAAAGCATCAACAACACATGTGTATATCCGCAGCCTGCCTGTTGAAATTGAGATGATGCCAATACAACAAGATTCTCGCAAGAAGGATTTGCAAGTGGACTTAAAGAATGCAAAGGAAATGAAAGAACTGTACCAAGAGAGGGAAAATGCCCGAAAATAGGCAGAATCAGGGCCATGTACAGAGAAAAAAGAAGCACCTCCACAATCTTCAAAAGATTATAGAGGCGCTATTTTATTATTTATCTTTTTATGATCTATATCTGAAATTTCAGAAGAGACAAAATCAGATACCCAATGATTTTTTCACTGCTTCAATCTTTTCCATGGCGGCAGATTCGGCAGAAGCATAACAGTTGCGGCATCCCATTTCACCCTGAACTTCCATATAGAACTTAATCTTCGGTTCTGTACCTGAAGGACGAACAGAAACTTTGCTACCGTCTTCTGTGAAATATTGAAGAACGTTAGATGGTTCCGGCATATCAATGGCAGTTACGTTACCCTTATCATCTGTCTGTTTCAGCGTCTTATAATCTTTGCTTAAGATCACCTTAGAGCCACCCAATTCTTTCGGAGGATTAGCACGGAAGTTTTCCATCATTGCTTTGATTTCTTCAGCACCGCTCTTACCCGGTTTCACTACGTTTACGGTAAACTCTTTAGAGAATCCATATTCTACGTAGATATCAAGCAACAACTGATACAAAGATTTGCCATTATCTTTTGCCCATGCGGCAACTTCAGCAATCAGACAGCAAGCAGATACAGCATCTTTATCACGAACAAAATCTTCAGCAAGGAATCCATAGCTTTCTTCGCCACCACCGATATATTTCTGTTTGCCTTCACGCAGACGAATTTCACGGGCAATCCATTTAAATCCAGTATAGCAGTCAAGCATTTCGATGTTATTCTTATCTGCGATTTTCTTGATAAGTTCGGTAGTAACGATTGTCTTCACACAGAACTCATTACCTTTAATCTTACCCAGTTGTTTGTATTGAGTCAGAATATAATAAAGGTACATCATACAGGTCTGGTTACCGTTAATCAGTACCCATTCGCCCTTGTCATCCTTACAAGCGATACCCACACGGTCAGCATCCGGATCGGAAGCCATTACGAGTTCAGCATCAATTTCTTTAGCAAGGTTTACAGCCATAGAAAGAGCTTCCGCATTTTCAGGATTCGGAGATACGACAGTCGGGAAGTTACCGTCCTTAACCATTTGTTCGGGAACAGTGAATACGTTTTCGAATCCCCACATCTTCAATGCACGCGGAATCAACATCATACCTGTACCGTGAATCGGAGTATAGACAATCTTCATATCTTTGTGACGGGCGATAGCTGCCGGATCAATAGAAACGGTTTTCACCATGTCCAGATAAATTTTATCAATGTCTTCGCCGATAATCTGAATCAAATCAGGATTTCCCTGGAATTTAATGTCAGCAGCGGAAGCAATGGCATTTACTTCGTCGATGATGCCTTTATCGTGTGGAGCCAATACCTGTGCACCATCGTCCCAATATGCCTTGTAACCGTTGTATTCCTTCGGATTGTGAGAAGCAGTCAGAATGATACCGCTCTGGCAACCGAGGTGACGGATAGCAAAAGACATTTCCGGAGTCGGACGCATATCGTCAAACAGATATACTTTAATACCATTGGCAGAGAAAATATTAGCAGATGTCTCTGCAAACAAGCGGCTGTTGTTACGGCAGTCATGACCGACTACTACAGAAATTTGTGGCAGGTCTTTGAAGTTCTTCTTCAGATAGTTGGAAAGTCCTTGAGTGGCAGCACCTACCGTATAGATATTCATACGATTGCTACCTACTCCCATGATACCACGCAAACCACCAGTACCAAATTCAAGGTCTTTGTAGAAAGCTTCAATAAGTTCGGTTTTATCATCGTTTTCCAACATGCGTTTCACTTCAGCCTGGGTTTCAGCATCATAAGCCGGGGTTAGCCATTTTTCGGCTTTTTCAGTGACCTGTTTAATAAGTTCCTGATTTTCCATTTCGATTGTTATTTATTGGTTAATGAATTATCTATTATCAATTTCTTGAGCACACAAATGTAAAATAATAAGTTTATAAATCCTAGGTATTCAATTAAAAATTAGAAATTAAAAATTAAAAACCGGAGATTAAAAGTAAATAGCCATCCCACAGCAACAACTTGTCAACCCATTTTAATCTTTCATTTTTAATCTTTCATTTTCAATTCTTATTTTACCAAATATCTATCGCCAGTCTGTTTGACATATTCCTGCAAGAATTCTTTCGGATATCCGGGACGGATCACACCGGCAGGTTGTCCGATAGAATTACGTTCAAACTTACCATCTTTAACACGCTTCACTACTCCATCATTGTACTTCACAATCAAGAATGTACCCAATTGTTTCCAAGTATCGAAAGTGCTCTGTGCAGTCATGTTTGTATAATTTGTCAGGAAATCAACTGCTGCGTTCTTATCTTTAGCCAATAGTTTGGCAGCCATCTCTTCAATGCCTTCCTGTGCATCGTTGAAAGTGGTTTCCATTTCTTTCTGTGCTTCCCGTACATCACCGATCATCAAATTATAACGCGGATAAACCATATTAGACACCCAGTTGAAAATCCAGAAAGCTGAATTCCAGGAGAATGTAATGTAATCGGCTCCATCCACACGGGTATAGCATACCGGAACTTTCGTTGCACAACAATACACCGGAGTAAATACCGTCATGTTGGCATCATCCACGCCAAACCAGAGTACACCACCTATCGGGTCTGGTTTATGAGCACGCATTTGTGCAACAAATACAAATCCGCTTTGTTGAGTGGAAATGGGACGTTCGTTGAAATATTCCTTATCGTCTACTTTAAAGTTCAAAGGAGAAAGGCGATAAGGTGTCTTATAAGGACCTGCTCCAAAATCATTGGAAATATCGAGAGGCGTACCTTCATAGTGGTCGCGCATCATATCTTTTACATCCTGTACAGACAGTTTATGTTTCGGTTTCACGAAAAGAGGCATTGGAGTATCAGTCTTTCCCTCAATATAAGGAAGATACTCTTTTCCATTATCCGTGAACTTATTAAAATAGCTCCACACACGTGCCTCACAGAAACGACGGGCACCAAAATCAAGAGGCGCATAAGCTAACGAAAAGCTAAAATCTTTATTTACTCCATTAAAATATCCCTTCTCACGAGCGAAAGAAACGACATCCGGAGAGTACATACAGTTCTCCTTGTCATTCATATCAAACTGGTGGATACGTGACTGATTAGCATGAGCCGAAATGCAGTCATCAGGCACACGTACAGCTACCCAAACAGCTCCACGAATTCCGGGACCTTTACCAATCATTTCCATGATCCATATTTCGTTCGGATCGGCAATAGTAAAGGACTCTCCTTCGCTATAATAACCGTATTGCTGCACTAAATCGGTCATGATTTTAATTGCTTCACGGGCAGTGCGCGAACGTTGCAAACCAATATAAATCAGACTTCCGTAATCAATAATCCCTGTGGAATCCGCCAGTTCCGGACGTCCACCGAAAGTCGTCTCACCAATCGTAACCTGATATTCATTCATATTACCGACTACATTGTAAGTCTGACGTGCCTGCTCTATTTCTCCCAGATACTTGCCGGTATCCCATTCATACACTTTCAACATCGTTCCCTTCGGGTAGGTAGCAGCCGGATAATGATAGAGTTCTCCGAACAGGCCATACGAGTCAGCAGAATAGGAAACGATCGTCGAGCCATCGGCAGACGCATTCTTTCCGACAATCAGGTTAGTGCAAGCGAAAGTGTTCGCCACAGCTGCCATAAACATGGCAGCACAAAGAATAATTCTTCTTTTCATAAATATATGATTCACTTTTAGTAATTTACCAAACAAAGCTTTCACGAGCTATCGTTTCATTCCCACAACCATCGGTCACTGTAAACTCGACAGTATGCTTTCCGCCCTTCTTCACGTGTTTCGGATCAAGTACACATTCCCAGTACGATTTCACAATATTGGGGCGTCCGAAAAGTGCATACTTACCATCAATCGTTCCACGATAGGAAGCAATTCCCGCCCCCTGATCTTTCAACCGATAGACAATCTTTCCGTTTCTTCCCCACTGGTTCTTATTGACAGGAATAATCTCCGGCGGAATGGTGTCGATGGCAACAGTATAAGTTCCCAGCTCCCTGATAGCGGCTTTCATGTATCCATCTTCATACTTTCCGCCTACGCTGTACTTTCCTCCCTTCGGAGTGATACGGGCTACATAATATTTGGTCGTATCGGCAACCGGCTTTCTACGCAACCCGATGCGGAGTTCACAAGCTGCATGCAACGGAACCGTCTTATCATTCAGCTGATAAGTAAAAGCAACGGTACCACTATCCGCCTTCATCTGATAATTGAGGGGGACATCGTCATACAACATTCCTTTCGGAATGACCAGGCTCAATCCCGGTTCTTGCAGATAATTAGTCTTATTCCAGGTAAAATAATATTTCTCCCGATGATTCAACGGTTCAACCGGCTGCTTCCGGCCCCGTACGGTAAAACCATAGTTGGAAGTGTTTCCGAAAGCGTCTTTCAATGTATATAAGAACTGATAATCCCGTTCCTCGTCAATCGTCACCAGACCACGATTATCATTCGACGCTTTCAACAGGCGCAACGTATTCCCCGGATCAATAAAAGATTTCATATATTGTCCATACGTCCAGGAGTTAATCATCCGGTTTTCTTCCTGTGAGAAACGATCTACTGTGCTACGAAATATTTCATTCCCATCTACCGCGAGCACAACAGAATAAACTCCATAATGGTTACTTACGCCATCCACATAATCGTATGCCTTGATACCCACACCTATCACTCCCCATGCTTCCACGGGACGTTCGCTATTGGGAAGAATCGTTTTATTCTCCTGCTTTCCATCCACAACTCCTTTGCCCGGTTGCGGAAAAAACATGATGCCATCCGCTTTCGGAGCACGCGTATCTTTTATTTTCGATTGAAAAAAAGGCATAGGGTCAATATAATCTCCCGATTCCGTTTCAAACACATCCAGATGAAGATGCGGACCGAACGAATATCCGGTGTTTCCGCTCCATGCAATCTGCTGACCTCCCTTTACCGGATATTCTCCCGGTTCGGGAACAATCTCCACTTCCCAGCTCTCTTCTTCATATTGGAGCTTCTCCACCCTTTCGGCAATGGGAGAAACAAAACCACTCAAATGGCGGTTGATAGTTGAATAGCCATTATGGTAGCAGACATCAAGTACATATCCCGAGCCATTCGTGACGCGAATACGTGAAATATAACCATCAGCGAGAGCACGAACGGGTTTACCGATTACTCCGCCTGTTTTAAAATCCAGCCCGCCATGAAAGTGATTGGATCGGATTTCACCAAAGTTTCCACTCAATGTAAGAGGAAAGTCAAAAGGAGGCACAAAGGTAGCTTGCTTTTTCTCTTGTCCATACCCTCCGATGCAGCAAGCTAGCATCAAAGCTGTGATATATCGTCTCATCATTCCATTCACTTTTTTACTCCCGCAAATGTACACTATTCCCACTAAACTATGAAATATCTGGGAGGAATGATGGCCTTAGATTCTAGTTAATATTTCTTTTTAATGTTATATTCATTGCAAATCAGTAGTCATTATGTTATTAATATTAGTACTTTTGTGGCTGTTTTTTAATTATAATTAAAAGTTAGAGACTCAATGAGAATGTATGTAAAAGTAATGGCAGCGGTCATTGCATGTATATTGCTGAGTGGAGAAACGCTCTCGGCATTTGCAACTACCCCCGCTACAGAAAATCTGAGTTGGTTTAAAAAGAAAAAGAAGAAACCAGAAGAGAAAGAAGAGAAGAGTAAAAGCGACTACGAAAAATTAGTGGAAGACAGTAAAACAACGAAAGGAATGTTTGCTGTACACCAAAAAAAGAATGACTATTATTTTGAAATTCCCACCTCACTTTTGGGACGTGATTTATTAGTTGTCAACAAACTGCAACGAGTTCCTGCCGAACTTAATGATGCAGGTGTAAACCGTGGAGTAAACTACGAGAATCAGATGGTTTGCATGGAATGGGATAAAGCTACGGGCAAATTAATGCTACGACAACAACGCCCATTACCTCTGGCCCCCCAAACGGATGCCATCTTCCGTTCGGTAAAGGATAATTTTATCTCTCCATTGATTGCCGCATTCAAAATTGAAGCAATTAATGCAGATTCTACTGCATTAGTAATCAAGGTGAATGATATTTATGACGGTACTGAAACCAGTATTAATAATGTATTTACTAATATCAATCTGGGTACTTCGGCTATCAAAAATTTATCCCGTATTTTATCCATCAAATCCTTTTCAAACAATGTCGTGGCAACTTCCGAATTGACTACCAGAGTTACAGAAGGAACTACCACTGTTTATGTGACGGTGGAAGTCAGTTCTTCTATTCTCTTGTTGCCTGAAAAGCCGATGATGGGACGATTCGACAATCAGAAAGTCGGTTATTTCACTAATCCGTTATTAAGTTTTAGTGATGCACAACAAGGTACGGATAAAACACAATATATCACTCGCTGGCGCATGGAACCCAAACCGGAAGACCGGGAGGCTTATCTGAAAGGACAGCTTGTGGAGCCTGCCAAACCAATCGTATTCTACATTGATAATTCAACACCTTACCAATGGCGTACGTACATTAAAAAAGGTATCGAGGACTGGCAGATTGCTTTCGAAAAAGCAGGTTTCAAGAACGCGATTATCGCCAAGGAAATCACAGACAGTATGCATATAGACATGGACGATGTCAATTACTCCGTACTGACTTACGCTGCTTCAGAAAAGAAAAATGCAATGGGACCTTCCCTGTTAGACCCACGTTCCGGAGAAATTCTGGAAGCTGATATTATGTGGTGGCACAATGTGCTTTCTATGGTACGCGAATGGATCACTGTGCAGACTGGAACTGTGTGTCCGGAAGCACGCAATGTGCAATTACCCGATGCTTTAATGGGAGATGCCATCCGGTTCGTTGCTTGCCATGAGGTAGGCCACTCATTGGGACTCCGTCACAATATGATGGGTTCATGGGCTTTCCCGACGGATTCGTTACGTTCCGAAGCATTTACTTCCAGAATGAATTCTACCGCTTCATCTATCATGGATTATGCACGATTCAATTATATTGCACAGCCTGGAGATGGGGTAAAAGTTCTTTCTCCGCATATCGGTCCTTATGATATGTTTGCTATCGAATATGGTTATCGTTGGTACGGAAAGAATACTCCGGAAGAAGAAAAGGATATTTTATTCGATTTCTTGAGTAAGCATACCGATCGTCTTTATAAGTATAGTGAAGCGCAGGATGTACGTGACGCAGTAGATCCACGCGCACAGAACGAAGACCTGGGTGATGATCCGGTCCGTTCTTCTTTATATGGCATCGAAAACCTGAAACGTATCGTTCCACAAATTCTTCAATGGACTACCACCGGAGAAAAAGGACAAACTTACGAAGAAGCGTCGCGTCTCTACTATGCAGTTATCAACCAGTGGAACAACTACTTATATCATGTACTTGCCAACATCGGCGGTATATATATTGAAAATACAATTGTAGGAGACGGTGTCAAGACTTATACATTCGTTGAGAAAGAGAAACAAGAAGCTTCATTGAAATTCTTGATGGATGAAGTATTGACCTATCCTAAATGGCTGTTTGACACGGAAGTAGGACAATATACCTATCTGCTCCGCAACACTCCAATCGGAAAACAGGAGAATGCTCCTACGCAAATCTTAAAGAACGCCCAAGCCTATATCCTTTGGGATTTACTAGGCAACACTCGTTTGATGCGTATGATAGAGAATGAATCTGTCAACGGAAAGAAAGCATTTACAGTAGTGGAGCTTATGGACGGACTTCATAAAAACATTTTCGGTATTACCGAACGTGGTGGCATCCCCAATGTTATGGAACGTTCTTTGCAGAAAAACTTCCTCGATGCATTACTTACAGCAGCCGCAGAACCCGAAGCTGTAAAAATCAACAAGAAGATTGCAAGCGAGCATTTCCTGCTTGACCATGCTACTCCTTTCTGTAGTTGTTATGCCGCCGAACAACGGGCACTTCGTCAGGAAGACCGAATGGGTGCTCCACGTGTGCTCAACTTCTACGGCAGTCAGCTCAACCGTATTTCTGATGCTATCTCGGTGAAACGCGGAGAGTTATTACGTATCAAGAAATTGTTGCAAAACCGCCTCGGCACTTCTGATACTGCTGCACGCTATCATTATGAAGACATGATCCTACGTATTAATACAGCTTTGGGAATCAAATAAAACAAAATCAATCACTTTAATTATCTATATTGATGAGAAAAAAATACTTATACGTTCTTATATGTTTTCTTGTTAGCACGTTGGCTACAGCCAACGCTGTTAACCGCACAATCACCGGAGTCGTTATATCCGGTGAAGACAATGAACCTCTAATCGGTGCTTCTGTATATGTTAATGCAGACGATTTGAAAAAAGCTGGAGTATCACAGACTTCTCTAGGTACTATCACTGATATGGATGGCAAATTCTCCATTTCCATTCCGGAAAAGGTGACCAGACTACATTGTAGTTATATAGGTTTTGAAGAACAAAATATCGTGTTGCAAGCTGGAAAAGATACTTATCGTATTGTCCTTCAAGCTTCATCACACACACTAGGAGACGTAGTAGTAACTGGTTATCAAGAACTGGAACGTCGTAAACTGACTGCCGCTATCGCTAAAGTAGACGTTACAGACGGAATGGTAGGCGCAGCAAAAAGCATCGACCAGGCATTAGCCGGACAAGTGGCGGGGGGGGACGGTAGGACCAACTCCGGGGCATTACACCAT
>OGPA01001903.1_pt1 | contig 16079 bp, 10 predicted proteins | sample 1552841 | NCBI WGS metagenome assembly OGPA01 (sample SAMEA2579916, study PRJEB22360) | human gut metagenome | reverse complement strand
CGTGCGCCGGTCGCCTTAACATATTATTAAAAGATACAATGCAATCCACACTTACTGCGCTGCATCAGGAGCTACATACGAGTATGCATTGGACATCTTTGCAGCATTGTTTGTCAGAGTGACAGCCTCTCTGTAGTAGGCAACAACAGGAGTGCCCTTATCCACAGCGTTGAACAGCTGCTCTGCAAAAGCAGGCGGAACATTGATACATCCGTGTGAGCCGGAGGTTTTGTAAATTGTTCCTCCGAAGGTATCACGCCAGCTGGCATCATGGATACCTATATTGTAGGCAAACGGCATGAAATAGCTGACAGGAGAAGAGTAACCCTCACCGACAAGAGTAGCATTTCTCTGCTTGTAAACAATCTTGTATACACCATCTACGGAACCGTTCTGACGGGCGAGATTACCTGATACGAAATCAGACTCCATCTGGAGAGCACCATCCTTGTAATACCACATGTGCTGCTTTGTGTAGTCAATCTCTATGTATGTATTACCTATGTCGTCAGCGCCTCGGTAGAGTGCTGTCTGCTCGTAAACAGGCTCTCTTTCCACTGGCTTGCCTCCCTCTAAATCTGAAAGGAGCTTGGCTTTCTCATTTTTCTTGCTGACTACCCATCCGTAGTCTCCACCACCTATTTCAATAGTGTCACCGGACGATGTCTTGAACGAGCGTTTGCGGCCGAAGGTATTGTACTTGGAAGCAAGCTGCTGGACATATTTAGTGACCTTGGCATCATCTATGCTCACGCTGCCGTCATCTGAGATGCTTAGCATATCAAGGATTTTGGCTGAGTCAAGCTTCTCGTCGGCACCTTCAATTTTGTAAGTGACGGTTGAAGCAGTGTATTTGTCGAGGGCTTCTTTTTCATTTTTGATTGTATCGCTTTCCTTTGTGATTTTTGGAGCTTCATAACAGTCATCACTTAAGCTAAGCTTTGGAAGCTCGTTGTCCAGGGCGTCCTTTACCTCGGCAAGGATGCTGTCATATATCGGTTTGCAGCCATTTTTCTCTTCAATCACATCGTATTTGCCGTCTTTTATCTCGATGTGGGCATCCTCCGGATTCTCAATGTAGTCATCACTGAAAATATCAAGAGCCTTGAGCTTTTCCGCCAAAGCGGCATCGTCATATTTGGACGAACCCTTTAGAGTATAGTTTTGAGCTTTGAAAAGACTGACAGGCCATGTAAAAGCATTCTGGCTTTTTATGATTTGCTCCTCGTCACCGTTTGAGACATATTCATAGGAAAAATCAGGTCCCTTAAGTGAGAAGCTGTTGCCTTTTCTATCAGTGATTGTGAGCAGGTAGTCGCGGCTTAGGGCTGTATTTTTTTCTATTGCCTCTTTTGCGGTTTTCCCTGCGTATTTTACAGAGTTAATCTTTGTGTTGAACAGATAGTGGCTGCTAAAATAAAAGGCAAAGCCAAGATAAACAGCCAAAATCACGCCAAGCACAACGGCGCAGGTTATAAGTACTTTTTTCTTCATGTAAATCGACCTCCTTGGAGATATGCTGTTGCTGCCCACACCGGGGTGTAGGCGGCAGCTAAAATCAGTTACATTTGTGAAGATGTGACACATCCATATAGTCAGGCAGACCATTCTTGTAGGCTACAGCGGTTTCTCCCTGAATAAGTGGCTTTAAGTATTCGATAAGCTCAGGCTTCACGTCATTGCCAGCATCATTGATCAACTCTCTTGGCACAGACTTGGCCTCGTTTGCGATATCCTTGATAGCAGAATATGTGTATTCTACCTGATAAGGATCATTTGAGATGCGCTTTAAGCATACCATTGATGCGGTCACACCCTCTGCTGCAATAGTGACACCCTTTTTACCCTGAGCAAAAGATTCCTCGATATCGGTTAATGATGCAAGATGTGAGGCACAGCGCTGGAGCACGTTTACCTCTACTGAGCGAACCTTGACACCGATGTTTTCTTTAACAATGAACTCAAGAGCCTTTCCGGCACCGCTTAGCTGCTGGTGTCCGAACTGGTCGCATGAGGCATTTGATGATGTAATGTATGAGCCGTCTGCGTCATGTATTCCTTCGGATACGGCAACTATTACATTGTTAGTGTGCGTAAGGGCTTCTTTTATATCGGCAACAAATTTGTCCTTGTCGAAATCCACCTCAGGCAGATAGATGAACTGAGGCGCTGTATTGTACTCATTACGTGCGAGAGCGGAAGCGGCAGTGAGCCATCCTGCGTCACGTCCCATGATTTCAACGATTGTCACACTTTTAACAGCATAGATAAAGGTATCATGGGCTATCTCGAGCATGCTTGATGCTATATATTTGGCGGCAGAGCCAAATCCCGGAGTGTGGTCTGTCATGCACAGATCATTGTCGATGGTTTTTGGAATCCCTATAATTTTCACATCACTGTTGATTTTTTTTGCATAATCGGATAACTTTAATACGGTATCCATCGAATCATTTCCACCGATGTAAAAGAAAGCCTTTACGGAGAGCTTATCAAACTGGTGGAAGATGTATACATATGGTGAATCATCATCCTTGTAATCAGGGAGCTTGTGGCGGCATGAGCCAAGATACATGGCAGGTGTGGTCTTGAGCTTTTCAAGATTAGCATCATCTGCAAAAATATCTGACAGATTGAGATAATTCTCATTTAATATGCCGAGTATTCCGTTTACGGCGCCATAGCAGATATCGTATTTCTCGGAGCTTTTTACTCCTGCGATGACTCCTGCAAGGCTTGCGTTGATTGCAACAGTTGGGCCGCCTGACTGGGCGACGATACAGTTTGACTGATTCATTGTAATCTCCTTATTGTGTATTTTAACTATTCTCTTCTGTAAGAATAGTTATGATATAATTTAAAATGATGATTAATCAGATTACTACATGCTACGCATTCCCGTAATCTGACTACACCTCGAAATCCGCTAATTTCCTGCGTCCCCGCAGCAAATTGCTACTTTCTCGGTGTAGTGCGGGTCACTAAGGTATACATCGAATTGCATGCAAGCATGCATCGATGATACCTTTTGACCCTTTAATCATATAGATTGTAGTATCAAACATTATTTTTAGCAAGGGTTAAAATGAAAAATATGAATAAATACGAAAATTGCTTATTGTGTCCCAGAAAATGTGGCATAAACAGAAGAACCGGACAAACAGGTGTATGTGGCGTTTCATCTGAAATAAAGGTGGCGCGCGCAGCACTTCATTATTGGGAGGAGCCGTGCATATCAGGAAAAAGAGGAAGTGGGGCAGTTTTTTTCTCAGGCTGCAGCCTACACTGCGTGTTCTGCCAGAACAGGGAGATTTCTGACGGAAAAGAGGGAAAGGTAATCAGTAAAGAGAGGCTGAGTGATATCTTCATGGAACTGGCGGGCAAAGGCGCAAATAATATCAATCTGGTCACACCAGGGCAGTATATCCCTGATATAGTGTGGGCGGTAAACGATGCAAAAAGCCGTGGCATGAAGCTTCCTATTATATACAATACGAGCGGATATGAAAATGTGACAGAGCTAAAACTGCTTGAGGGCATAGTGGATGTGTATCTTCCGGATTTTAAATATATGGACAGTACGCTTTCGGCAAGGTATTCAAGGGCAAAAGATTATCCGTCTGTCGCAAAGCAGGCGCTTTCAGAGATGGTCAGGCAGCAGCCGGATGTCGTGATTGACGATGCGACAGGACTCATACAAAAGGGAGTTATTGTGCGACAGCTTCTACTGCCGGGACATGTGAATGATGCAAAGGCTGTACTTAAGTACCTGTATGATACATATCATGATCACGTATATATAAGCATGATGAGCCAGTTTACGCCGATTGCATTAAAGGATTATCCTGAGATAAACCGCACAGTGACAAAGAGAGAGTATGAAAGACTTGTTAACTATGCCCTCGAAATAGGAATCACGAATGCATTTATACAGGATGGTGACGTGGCAAAGGACAGCTTCATTCCGGCATTTGACTGTGAGGGAGTATGATATTTACCGTTTTTCTTAATAAAATAGTAAGAATTGGCAGGCAAAAATGACTGGATTTTGTGATGCCGGTGTAGTACTATGGTTATGTGATATTTTTTAACTGTGAAGGTACTGAACAGTTACGATATTTTGTTATTACTCACATCCCGGTGTGACAGACGATAATGTTTTTAATCACACAGGATACATTATTCAATAGAGGATACATTGATGAAAAATATAGGAGAACAGCAGATAATAATTGAATGTCCGAATACTATCTTTCATCTATACATTGACAGTGAGGATGAGCTTTCAAAGGTTAAGGTGTTTATGAACAATATGAAGAATGTTGATTCGATAAGTCTGCATGATATATACAACTGGTGCAACAGACAGCATGTGCAGTACACGACGACATTTAATTATGACAGTAAAATGACCTGGACAGAAATGATAAAATCCTACATATTTTACTTCAGACAGAAGCTTAGATATGTAAATAATAGTGATAGGATGATAGAAACATGAGATACCCTGAATTTCTAAAGGATAGAGGAACAATAGGCTTTGTGGCGCCTTCGATGGGCTGTACAACAGAGCCGTACAGGAGTGCCTTTGACAATGCCATTAAAAGGTTTCACAGCATGGGTTATAAGACGATAGAGGGACCTAACTGCAGGTGCGACAGTGGTATAGGTATCAGCAATACACCTAAGAAGTGCGCAGAAGAGCTGAACGAGAGCTATGCTTCTGTTGACAGTGATGTGCTTATATCATGTGGTGGTGGCGAGCTGATGTGCGAGGTAGTGCCTTATATTGATTTTGAGCGCGTGAAGCAGTCAAAGCCGAAATGGTACATGGGCTATTCCGACAACACGAATTTCACATTTTTGGAGGCTACTATTGCAGATACAGCAGGTATTTACGGGCCGTGTGCGGGCAGCTTTGGCATGGAGGTGTGGCATGAGTCACTTACCGATGCATTTAATCTGCTTTGTGGCAGGAAGCTTTCATTTACCAATTACCCTATGTGGGAGAAGGAATCGATAAAGGATGAGAATGCTCCGTTTGTGGGCTACAACCTGACTGAAAAGTCGTGTATCAGCTCTATTCCTGCGGTGGCAAAGGAAAGCAGGCTTACCATGAGAGGCAGGCTGCTTGGTGGCTGCATGGATTGTCTTATCAATCTGCTTGGTACATCGTTTGACCATGTAAGGGAATTTAATGAGCGCTACAGTGATGATGGTATCATATGGTTCCTTGAGGCTTGTGACCTTAATGTGATGGGCATGAGAAGGGCTATGTGGCAGATGAAAAATGCAGGATGGTTTTCAAATGTAAAGGGCTTTCTTATCGGACGCCCGGCGCACTTCGGAGAGGAAATGTTTGGCATAGACCACAGACAGGCGCTTTCATCACTGCTTAGAGAGTTTAATGTGCCGATCATCATGGATCTGGATATAGGTCATATGTCGCCGATGATGCCTGTGGTATGCGGAAGCATGGCAGATGTCAGCTTCGACGGAAGCAGCTTTACAATTTCGTATGATATAGAGCAGTAGATTGGAGGAAAAATGATTAGATCAATAAAGAAAAAAGCAAAGAGTATTGTATGCGGCGTGCTTGCTGCGGTGACACTGTTTACAATGAATCCGGTTGTATTTGCAACAGAGACAGCTACGCAGACTGATACAGTTTCAAGCGTTGATGTATCAGGCAGTGACGCAGCTGATAAGAGTAACACAGACAGTACTGCAGACAGTACAACGACAGCCGGCAGTGAGACAAACGACAAGGTGACCATCAGCAAAAATGATAAGCCATACTTAAGTCTTGGAGCAGACCTCACACCGGATCAGAGAGCGACAGTGCTTGGATTTATGGGAATCGAGCTCACTGATCTGGACAAATACGATGTGGTCTATGTAAATAATGATGAGGAGCACAAGTACCTCGATTCATACATCAGCAAGAGCGAGATTGGCACAAGGTCACTTTCCTCAGTACTCATTACAGAGGATAAAAAGGGTGCGGGTCTTAGTGTTTCCACACACAATATCAATTATTGTACGGTAGGAATGTACAAGAATGCGCTTGCCACAGCAGGCATAGCTGATGCTAAAATCATAGTCGCAGGACCTTTCCCTATTTCCGGAACGGCAGCACTTGTAGGCACACTAAAGGCATACGAGGAGATGACAGGCAAGAAGCTTGACGACAAGGTGACAGACGCAGCGATGGATGAGCTTGTCACAACAGGAGAGCTAAACAAGAGCATTGACGGCGATTCGCAGGATATCGAGGCAATGATTGCAGACCTAAAGAAGCAGCTTGCCGATGGAAGGCTCAAGGATGAGAGCCAGATAAAGGATGCGATAAAGGAGGCTGCAAAGGATTACGACCTGAAGCTTTCTGATGATGATATTGCAAAGCTGACATCGCTTCTTATGAAGCTTAAGGATGCCAATATCGACTGGGATTCAGTCATCAACCAGGCACAGGACTGGGCATCAAAGCTTGGCGATAAGATAAATGACCCGGGCTTCTGGGAAAAGATTGGTAACTTTTTCATGGATTTATGGGATAAGATAAAATCCCTGTTCAGCTAGAAAAAGCTACAGGAGACAGTAAGAATAAGCAGAATATGAATCAGACAACTCCCTGAAACGTAAGCACGGGCTGCACGTTGAAGGGAGTTTTTTGATTAAAGGGTCAAAAGGTATCATCGATGCATGCTTGCATGCAATTCGATGTATACCTTAAAAAAAATAATAAATTTCTGCCGAATACATTGATACAAAGGTCATATTCTATTATAATTAAATAGATAATGGATTAATGTAAACAATGCACATAAGAAAGATGGGATTTGATGATAAAGATAAATAAATTTCTGGCAGCCTCTGTCGTTACATTGTCATTAGCTGCATGTGACCTGGCACCATACAGCAGCATAGCAGTCTATGCGGATCAGGCGGCTAAGGTTGTGTGTGATGAGAGATACTGGGTAGCGGCGAGAAGCGGACCGGGAACAGAGTATGAGCTGGAGCACAAGCTTTCAAACGGCAAGGATATTACTATTCTTGAGCAGACCACAGGTGCAGACGGCAAGGTGTGGTACAAGGCAAAGTACAATCTGGCAGCAAATAACCAGGAGTGTGTCAGCTATATCAGGTCTGATTTTGTATCAGCAGGTACCGGCACAGCTGCATCAGACAATGCGCAGACAGGGAATGCGTCGGCAGACACCGGCAATGCGGATGCCATACAGCAGAATAATGAGGAACAGCTTGCCCTTGCAACCGCATCGGGAGCATATGCTACAGGTACGATTACAGGTGGCAATGTGTATGTCCGCAATGCAGCAGGCACATCCGGCACTACCAAGGTTGTCTCACTCAACTGGAACCATCAGGTTGACATAATTGGAGAGACCAGGGTAAATGGTGTGGTCTGGTACAATGTCAAGGGTACTTTAAACGGCAAGGCATTTACGGGCTGGACTATCAGTACATACATAAAGGTGACATACAATAATAGCGGAGACAATACTGATTTTGTCACGGCTATGAAGAATGCAGGCTTTCCTGACAGCTATATTCCAAACCTTACAGCTCTTCACAATAAGTATCCAAGCTGGACATTTGAGGCTGTAAATACAGGTTTGAATTGGGATACGGTGATTGAAAATGAGAGCGTACATGGAATAAACTTAGTATCTAAAAATGCAGATAATGCAAAAAAATCAACGGAAAATGGTGCATATAACTGGGAAACAAATAAGTGGTTTGAATATGAGCCAGGATGGGTAGCTGCAAGCAAGGATTACATTGCATATATTATGGATCCAAGAAATTTTCTTGATGAAACAAATATTTATCAGTTTCAAAGTCTTGTATATAGTTCTAGCGAAAACTTATCAGGTGTTCAATCAATCGTTAAGGGAACCTTTATGGAAGGAACTAAGAACTATTCTAACAATGGTGAGAAAATAGATTATGCTAGGACATTTTTAGATGTTGCAAAAGCCACAGGAGTTAGTGCATATCACTTATCTGCGCGAGTTAAACAGGAACAGGGAAAAGGAACGAGTCCTCTTATTTCTGGGGTATATTCGGGTTATGAGGGGTATTATAATTTCTTTAATTTTAGTGCGACTGGAAGTACAAAGGAAAAAATATACCAAAATGGTTTAGCGTATGCTAAGAAGAATGGATGGTCAAGTAGGACAAAATCCATATCCGGAGGGGCGGAAAAGATTGCAAAAGATTATGTCAATAGAGGTCAAAATACAATTTATTTTGAAAAATTTAATGTGGTTGATAGTAAATCACTTTATAGCCATCAGTATATGGCAAATGTGACAGCTGCAATTACAGAAGGACAAAATCTGTCAAAAGGATATTCTGATAAGAACCAGGCATTTGTATTCAAAATTCCTGTATACAACAATATGCCATCGTCTGCAGTTGGTTTTAATAAAGCTGGTGATACTAACAACTATCTGCAAGCACTGTCAATAAGTGGAGTGTCACTCACACCTGTATTTAATGGAGTAACAACAAGTTATTCAGCGGTTGTTTCAAATGCTATAAGTTCAGTGACTGTCTCAGCAAATGCTGTATCAGGTAATAGTTATGTTTCGGGTACAGGTAATTATTCACTTGCTGTTGGAAATAATACAATAAAAATAAATTGTAAGTCACAAAGTGGTGAAACAAGAACATACACAATCACTATAAACAGACAAACATCAGCTAATAATACAAATAATACTGCGTCTGGTACAGATGTAAATATTTCATCTGATACATATAAAATAGGAACATATATTACTGGAGTTGCACCAGAAACAATGGCGTCATCATTCATAAAAAATATTTCGGTTTCTGCATCTGGTTCAATCAAACTTTTAACGGAATCAGGAAAAGAAAATACAGGAACAGTTGCAACAGGAAATAAGGTTGCTGTATATGATCTTTCTGGTAATTTGAAAAAAACATATGATATTGTAATATATGGCGATGTGTCAGGAGATGGAGTGGTCAATGTAAAGGACTCTATGATAATAAGACGACATATTATTGGAAGAAGTACATTGAGTGGTGCATATATGGAAGCAGCTGACACTAGCAAAGATGGTACCATAAATGTAAAAGATTCTATGATTATACGTAACCATATTCTCGGCAGAAAAAATATAGAGCAATAGAGGTAAGAAAATGAAAAAGATTACAAGTTATATTTTATCAGTTTTGATAATGACTATAGTTGTGTTTTCAAATAAGAATATTGTGTTGGCAGCAGGAAGTATTTCTGTTTCAGCAAGTAAAACAACAGTGAAAGTTGGAGATGTTGTGACTATAAGTACATCTATTTCACCAGGAGAGTATGGAGTAAATGCAACATTAACAAAGAGTTCGGGAGCTTTTGAGTTTGTAGAAGGAGATAATATATACTCTGATGGAGGAACTCCAAATAATTCTATAAAAGTTAAAGCTGTTTCGGAAGGTAGTTGTACCTTTTCAGTTCGGGTGATTAATGCGTTTGATGACCAATTGAAAGAGACATCTATGTCATCTGGCAGTGTTACTATTACAGCTACATCAGCTTCATCAAACAATGATTCAAACAGCAACAAGGATAACAAGGACAATTCCGGCAGCAATACCGGCAATGACAGCAATGCAAATAAAGATAATGAAAACAAAGAGGAAAAGAAATCCTCAAACGCATCTCTTGGTTCGCTGGTTATCTCAGCAGGCACGCTTTCCCCTGAGTTTTCTGCTGCGACAAAGGATTACACAGCTACAGTAGATTACAGCTGTTCAAGCCTTGCGGTTACAGCAAATCCGGCTGATTCCAAGGCGAGTGTGACATCCGTCACAGGCAATGATTCACTTGAGGTTGGAGAGAATACGGTCAGCGTTGTTGTGACAGCAGAGGACGGCAGCACAAGCACATACAATATAGTTGTTACCAGAAGAGCCGAGGATGATCCGGAGAATGCAGATAAGCAGGATAACTGGAAGAAGTTCGATATAAATGGCACAGAGTGGACTATGGTAAATGACATTCCGGAGGATGTTGTTCCTGAAGGCTTTGAGCACTCAAAGACAGTGATTGACGGACTTGAATACAATACCCTTCATGGCACATTTGGTGATATCACGCTTGTGTATTTACAGTCGGAAAGCGGCAATGGGCTTTTTGTATATGATGCAGCACAGAATACAGCATATGAGTTTGTCCGTATCAATTCAGAGTCACATTTTATAGTGGTTTTACTGCCTAAGGTGGATGATGTGCCTGAGGGATATAATGAGATATCGCTCTCCATAGAGGGCAAGGGTGTGGCAACAGCCTACCAGACCAAAGGCGAAAAAACTGATGATCAGACAAAGGATTTTTACCTCGTATACGCTATGAATGACAATGGTGAGAGTGGCTGGTACACATATGATAGCGTAGATGGCACATATATGAGAACTGAGCTCAGTACACCTACAGTGGCACAGGAGGAAAATGATACAACAAAGAGTGAGCTTGTCCCGGGAATTGCTAATAAATATCTTGTTTTAGCTGCAATACTGGTTCTTATTATCATTATTCTGGCATTACTTCTTCTGGTGGTTATTGTGAAAAATAAGAAGCGCACAGCTAATGAAGAAAATGATGAAGAAGACGATACAAAAGAGTTCGATATAGAGGAAAATGATATAGAAGCTAATGATGATGATGATGCACAGGAACCGGCTGAAGAATCGCAGATAGATGAGATTCAGGAACCGGCTGAAGAATCACAGGTAGATGAAATCCGGGAACCGGCTGAGGAATCTGGCGAAGAGTCACAGATAGCTGAGATTTTAGAATCAGACGAAAATATGGGAAGTACAGAAGCATCCGATGCATCCTATGTCGGAAGAACCGTAGAAATTACATCCGATTTAAAGAAAACTGCTGAGAATGAAAAAACTGATTTTGATTCAAAAGAGGCTTCAAATCAGGAGAATGCTGCAGATGATGATACCTTGAAGAATCAGCTTCAAATGGCACTTGATGGCTTTGTCAATGAGGGAAATAAGCCGTCTGAGACTATAGACAGCAGTGCAAAGGATGATAATGAAGATGACAGCGAGGATGATGATTTGCAGTTCATCGACTTAAATTAGTGAATATGACTGGAGGATATGACTTGAAACCATATACAAGTAAGGCTAAAAAAGCAATAGATTTGGCTGCACGTATATCAAAGAAAATGAATTACAGCTATGTTGGAACAGAGCACATACTGGCTGGCCTTATAAAAGAGGGCACCGGTGTGGCAGCTGAGGTTCTAACAGCCTGCAATGTGGAATATGATAAGCTTATTTCGATGATTGAAGACCTGATTTCACCGGGAGATAACATCGAAGTGATGGACAGGGATGGCTATTCACCAAGGACACAGAGAGTATTGGAGCGTGCATCGGAGGAAGCCGATAGATTTGAGTGCAATGAGATAGGTACAGAACACTTGCTGATGGCTATAGTACTGCAGGGAGACTGTGCAGCTGCAAGACTTTTAAACACCATGGGTGTTAACAGTCAGAAGATGTTTATAGATATTCTTGGTGCGATGGGGGAGGATCCGTCTGCATACAGGGATCTGATGAAAAGCTACGGTACATCATACAATTCTGCGACTCCTGTATTAGATCAGTATTCCAGAGATTTGACAGATATGGCAGAGGCAGGGCTTCTTGACCCTGTTATAGGCAGAAAAAAGGAGATGGAGCGTGTTATCCAGATACTTTGCCGCCGTGGCAAAAACAATCCATGTCTGATTGGAGAGCCGGGAGTGGGCAAGACCGCTATAGTAGAAGGACTTGCGCAGGATATAGTCAGTGGCAATGTTCCGGATATTCTTTTGGGAAAGAGACTGGTTTCTCTTGATATGTCCGGGCTTGTAGCCAAATCAAAGTATCGTGGTGAGTTTGAGGAGCGTATCAAGAAGGTGATAAGTGAGGTTTCAAATGCCAAAAATGTACTGCTTTTCATTGATGAGCTTCACACTATAATAGGTGCAGGAGGAGCAGAAGGCTCGTTAGATGCATCTAACATATTAAAGCCTGCGCTTGCCAGAGGCGAGGTACAGGTAATCGGCGCCACTACCATAGAAGAGTACCGCAAATACGTGGAAAAGGATGCTGCGCTTGAGCGCCGTTTCCAGCCGGTGATGGTTGAGGAGCCGGGTGTGGATGAGACAATAGAGATACTCACAGGATTAAAGGGACTCTATGAAAAGCATCATGGTGTCATCATAACAGATGAGGGTGTGAAAGCGGCAGTAAGCCTTTCTGCACGATATATAAATGACAGATTTTTACCTGATAAGGCGATAGACCTGATGGATGAAGCGGCAGCCAGGATAAGGCTTAAGAATCTGACATCATCTGACGAGCTGCTTGCTCTGAAAAAAGAGATAACAGATAAGCAGAACCAGTTGGAAAATGCTTTGTCGAAAGGAGATCTTGCAGCTGCCGGCGCGCTTATGTCAGAAAAGAAAGTGCTTGAAAATAAACAGCAGAAGCTTATCAGAAAGAACCGTCGCACAGGAGCCAAAAATCAGCCTGTAGTCGGCGAAAATGAGATAGCGGATGTAGTATCGGGATGGACCAAAATACCTGTAAATAAGCTTACAGAGTCAGAGGCAGGACGACTTGCAAAGCTTGAACAGATACTTCACAAGCGTGTAATAGGACAGGAGGAGGCTGTTTCTGCTGTCGCAAAGGCAGTCAGACGAGGCCGTGTTGGTTTAAAGGATCCTAAGAAGCCGATTGGCTCATTCCTGTTTTTGGGACCGACAGGAGTAGGTAAGACGGAGGTGTCAAAGGCGCTTGCTGAGGCTGTCTTTGGCAAAGAAGATGCCATGATACGTGTTGACATGTCAGAGTACATGGAAAAGCATAGTGTTTCAAAGATGATTGGTTCACCACCGGGATATGTGGGCCATGAGGAGGGCGGACAGCTCTCAGAGAAGGTCAGACGCAATCCTTTTTCTGTTATACTGTTTGATGAGATAGAAAAAGCACATCCTGATGTGTTCAATATACTTTTACAGGTGCTTGATGATGGTAGAATCACTGATTCACAGGGGCGCACGGTTGATTTCAAGAATACAATAATCATCATGACATCAAATGCAGGAGCTTCTTCTATTATAGAACCAAAGCGCCTTGGTTTTGGCGCTGGTGAGGATGAAAAGCAGGATCACGAGCGTATGAAGAACAGTGTCATGGAGGAGGTCCGCCGTATATTTAAACCTGAGTTTTTGAACCGAATCGACGAGACTATTGTATTTAGAGCTCTCAACAAGGATGACATGAAGCATATAGTGACACTTCTTGTAAAGGAGCTTAAGAAACGCTGTAAAGAACAGCTTGATATAGAGCTCACAGTGCGCGACAGTGCAAAATCCTTTATCGTGGATAAAGCCTATGACAGAAAATATGGCGCAAGACCTCTTAAACGAAAACTTCAGGAGGAGATTGAAGACCGTATGTCAGAGGATATTATTACCGGCAAAATTAAGCGCGGCAATAAGGTAATAATTTCTACGAAAAACAAACAAATTTCATTGACTGTTGAGTAGAATTGGATTTATAATTAATATATCAATATAGCTACGGGAGGATAAAAATGGCTGTAATAAGTGAATTAATCCGTACTGAGGAAAACGGAAAGCTCAGCTTCGGAGATTATACATTGGCTGCAAAGGCAAAGCTTGACAATTTTGAGAAGGATGGAGATATCTACAAGGTAAAGACCTTTAAGGAGATTACAAAGCTCGAAAGAAACGGACTCTTTGTATACGAGTCTGTTCCGGGAACAGCAGTTATGGATTTCGAGGAGACTGCTGATACAGTGACATTTACTGTGGAGGGACCTGAGGATGCTCAGATTACTCTTGGCCTTGAAGAGGAGACAGAGTACGAAATTGATATAGCTGGAGCTGTTGCAGGTACTATGAAGACAAATCTCGGCGGCAAGCTCAGCTTAAGCGTAGAGCTTGAGGGTGTTGATTCAGTCGATATCAAAGTATCAAGAAAATAGAGCATATTTTTAGCCCGGTGAAAGCCGGGCTTTTTGTATTTTATAAAGGAGAACAATATGGCAAAAGGAAAGACCTCTGTATTTTTCTGCCAGGAATGTGGTTATGAATCGGCAAAATGGATGGGACAGTGCCCGGCCTGTAAGGAATGGAATACATTTGTAGAGGAAACCGTAGATAAAAAGTCGATAAGCTCGTCGGGAAAAGTAAAAAAAGAATCAAAGGCGGCACAGGTTCTGCCTCTTTCGGCAGTAAAAAGCGAGAAAGAGGAGCGTATAGTGACAGGTATAGCCGAGTTTGACAGAGTGCTTGGTGGAGGAATTGTGAGGGGGTCACTTGTGCTTGTGGGAGGAGATCCGGGTATAGGAAAATCCACGCTTCTACTTCAGGTATGCAGGGAACTTTCACAAAAAAAGGTGCCATTACTTTATGTGTCAGGTGAGGAATCCCTGCATCAGATAAAGATGCGTGCCGACAGACTTGGTGATTTTACGGATTCACTGGAGCTTTTATGTGAGACAAGTCTTGATATAGCAAAGGATGTGATTCAACGAAAAAAACCGGAGGTTGTTGTAATAGATTCCATCCAGACTATGTACAATGAGGAGATAGCGTCGGCACCGGGCAGTGTCTCACAGGTCAGGGAGACAACCGGAGTGCTTATGCAGCTTGCAAAAACTCTGGGTATTTCTGTTTTTATAGTAGGACATGTGACAAAGGATGGTGCGGTTGCGGGGCCGAGGACGTTGGAGCATATGGTTGATACTGTGCTTTATTTTGAGGGTGACAGGTATGAGTCGTACAGGATACTTAGAGGCGTTAAGAACAGATTTGGTTCGACCAACGAGATAGGCGTATTTGAAATGAAGGCGGAGGGACTTGTTGAGGTGGAAAATCCGTCGGAGTATATGCTTAGCGGTAAGCCAGAGGGAGCATCAGGATCAATTGTCACATGTTCCATAGAGGGAAGCCGCCCGATACTTCTCGAAATCCAGGCTCTTGTATGTCACAGTTTTTTTAATAATCCAAGGCGTACAGCAAATGGTACAGATTATAATAAAGTAAATCTACTCATGGCGGTCCTTGAAAAAAGAGCCAATCTGTCACTGTCAGACTGTGACGCTTATGTGAATATAGCAGGCGGTATAAGGATGAACGAGCCGGCGATAGACCTTGGGATAGTGCTTGCAATCGCATCAAGCAAAATGGATATTATAGTGCGTGAGGATACCATATGCTTTGGAGAGGTGGGCTTAAGCGGAGAGGTACGCGGAGTTACCATGTCCGAGCAGCGTGTGGCTGAGGCAAAGAAGCTTGGCTTTAAAAAGTGTATTGTTCCCAAAGTGTGTCTTGCAGGAGTGTCGCATATTAGTGGAATTGAGATTGTCGGTGTGGCAAATATCAAGGAAGCGATAGAGGCTGTCAGATAGTAATTGTGAGAATTGTATATAATAAACAGACAATTTAGAAAATTTGTGTTTTTTAAGGCAGTTTTACTACTTTAATTAATTGCAGAAAATCCGTTGACATATGTGTGCCGGGATGATATTATATCAAAGCTGACTCGCGGGACACATTGAGTTGTAGAGCTTGTGAGTTACATTTTACAGACATGACTTTATAGATATTGCTTTGAAAATAAGTTGAAAAAGTTATGAAAAAAGTTCTTGACAAATGCAAAACATTTTGATAGAATAAACAAGCTGTCGCAAGACAGAGAACTTAAAACAGAGTTCAAAAAAATAAAAAAGTGCTTGACAAACGAACAGTGATTTGATAAAATAAACAAGCTGTCGCAAGAGAGCAAAACAAAGAACATTGATAACTGAACAGTGAGAAACCTTGAAAGATTTTGAGAATCAATCAGAACGCTTCAATGAAAATTGAAGACCTTTAAAACAGTAAATTCAGATTCTATCTGAATGAACGAATTAGCCAAGTTTAACTTGACTGAGATCAACTTTTTAACATGAGAGTTTGATCCTGGCTCAGGATGAACGCTGGCGGCGTGCT
>OGPA01001902.1_pt1 | contig 16083 bp, 13 predicted proteins | sample 1552841 | NCBI WGS metagenome assembly OGPA01 (sample SAMEA2579916, study PRJEB22360) | human gut metagenome | reverse complement strand
TCGCCAAGTACGTGCACGACAACGGCCGTCTGCCGGTCGTCAACTTCGCCGCCGGTGGCGTGGCCACCCCGGCCGACGCCGCCCTGATGATGGAGCTCGGTGCCGAAGGCGTGTTCGTGGGCTCCGGCATCTTCAAGTCCGGCGACCCGGCCAAGCGCGCCGCCGCCATCGTCAAGGCCACCGCCAACTGGCAGGACGCCGATCTGCTCGCCAAGCTGTCCGAAAACCTAGGCGAAGCCATGGTCGGTATCAACGAGGACGAGATTCAGACCATCATGGCCGCTCGCGGAGAGTGACGGGAGTCGAAGCCGGAGAGGACAACATGGTTGTAGCTGTTGAATATATTTCCAAAGAAGAGTCCGCGGACGTCGAAAACGTCAAGCACGGCGTGACCGGCATCCTGGCCGTACAAGGCGCATTCGCCGAACATGCGGCGGTGCTCGACAAACTCGGCGCCCCGTGGAAGCTGTTGCGCGCGGCCGAGGATTTCGATGAATCCATCGACCGGGTCATCCTGCCTGGCGGTGAATCCACCACGCAAGGCAAACTCCTGCGTTCCACCGGCCTGTTCGAGCCGATCGCCGCCCACATCAAGGCAGGCAAACCGGTATTCGGCACTTGCGCCGGCATGATTCTGCTGGCTAAAAAGCTCGACAATGACGACAACGTCTACTTTGGCGCGCTCGACGCCGTCGTACGCCGCAACGCCTATGGTCGTCAGCTCGGTAGTTTCCAGGCCACCGCCGATTTTGGTGCAGCGGATGATCCGCAGCGTATCACGGACTTCCCACTGGTATTCATCCGCGGACCGTACGTGGTGTCGGTCGGACCCGAAGCCACGGTCGGAACCGAAGTCGATGGCCACGTGGTGGGCTTGCGTCAAGGCAATATCCTGGCCACCGCCTTCCACCCGGAACTCACGGACGATACCCGCATCCACGAGCTCTTCCTGTCGCTGTAGTCGATTCGTCTGCCGTTAGACTGGTATCCGACTGACGAATCAAGGAGACGATCTGCCATGCAGCTTGAGCTGAATCGACGCAGCAAGGTGCCGATGTACCGGCAGCTGGCTGCTGAGCTGCGTGAACAGATTGTCTCCGGCGCAATGGCTGAGGGCTATCGTCTGCCGCCTGAACGCGAGTTGGCCTCACGCCTCGAGGTCAATCGCACCACGGTATTACAGGCCTATCAGCAACTCAAAGATGAGGGACTCATCGCCTCCAAAGTAGGCAAAGGCACGTTCGTGCTGCCGTTGCAGCATATTGAGACTGCCCGGATTCCTGTAGTGAGACATGAGCCGATTGACGAGGAGCCGAAACCGAGCGTTGTGCGGCCGCCGTGGTCGGTGTTGTTCTCTGATTATTCCAACCGGTTTACCTACCATGACATCGCCTCGGCCGAGCGGGCGCAGCGCGGCGACACCATTATTGATTTCGCCACCGGTTCGCCGAACCCGGCGGATATCCCGGACGATCTGCTGCGCAAGGTGAGCATCGAGGCGTTCGAATCGCGGGAATTCGACGGCCAACCGGAATCACCTATCGAGGGATTCGAAGAGTTGCGTGCGCTGCTTGCCGAACATATGCGCGCACGAGGCGTACAATGCGGCGTCCGCAACGTGATGGTGCTCTCCGGCTCCGAGCAGGGCATTGACCTCATCGTGCGTGCGTTCATCAACCCCGGCGACTGCGTGCTGGTCGAACAATCCACGTTCTTCCCGGCATTGCAGACCTTCCGCTCGGCGGATGCGCGCATCATCGGCGTTCCAGTGGACGAGCACGGTATGCGTACAGACCTGTTGGACGGCTATTGCGCGCGATTCCGGCCCAAGCTCATCTACACCGTCCCGACGTTCCAAAACCCCACCGGTACCACGCTGCCGCCCGAACGACGCAGCGAACTCATCGACGTGGCGCGGCGCTATCAGTGTCTGATCGTGGAAGACGATGCTTACGGCGATTTGTGGTACGGCGGGGAATCGTCCGACGCACATCGCCCCATACCGCTTAAGGGCATGGAGAATGCGGGATACGTGATGTATTTGTCGACGTTCTCGAAAACCGTCACTTCGGGCCTGCGCACGGGATGGGTTGTGGCCGACCCGCATGTGATTAACCGGCTGGCGGCTCTGCGGCGCATGGTCGACCAGCATACGAGCACGTCATCGCAGCGCATCTGTCTGGAACTGCTTAAAGAAGGCCGCATCGCCGAACATTTGCGCGGTTTGATCAAGGCTTACCGCATTCGACGAGATGCAGCAATCGCAGCATTGGAGCGGTATGCGCCGGATAAAGTGTATTGGACCGTGCCTGCAGGCGGCTACTATATTTGGGTTTCCTTACCGGACGGCGTGCGCTCTCTGGATGTATTGGAATCCTGCCGTTCCCAAGGCGTCACGTTCATGCCGGGCAGCGTGTTCGACGTTGACGAAATGGATGATTCCCATATTCGTCTCAACTTTGTGCGCCCGGATGCTGCTGACATTGATACCGGCATTCGAATCATTGGCGAGACGATAGCACAGATGTAGCCAAGTGACTGGCTCATTGCGGTTGTCGAGTTTTTTGATGGCTACATACCCACATCGATGAGTGCATTCGACGAATAAATAAGCGAGGAAGCCATCATCAGTTCGCTGTGGCATGCGCATAGCGTTGTCGGGCGAACGGGACAGACCACGTGGTCGTTATGTGACCTGGCCGATCGAGCCGGCATCGCATTGCCCCTGGCGTAGTGGCGCAGTAACGAGTCACGCCATCGCGAGCCGATGATGCGAAATGCGGAACCGGTCGCGGCCATCAACGGCTATCATACATGCGGAAGCAACGATACGTTGGCGTCAGCACATCCATCTGACTCCAGAAAGGGACACGATATGACCACATCCTCCGTTTCGCCGGTGACCACTGAACTGGCGGGCAGCGAAACCGGCATCACGCTTATCATTCACGCCGGAGCGGGCAGTCGTGGCAAGCACAGCACGCCTGAACGCATCGCCCAGGTCGAACTTGATCTGCAGCGCGCCCTCGATGCCGGATACCAGTTGTTGGAATCCGGAGCACCGGCGCATGAGGCTGTGGTCGCCGCCATCCACGTCATGGAAGACGCTCCCGAATTCAACGCCGGCCGTGGTGCCGCCCTGACCAGCGATGGCATCGCCCAGATGGACGCCTGCCTGATGACCGGCGATGGCGAGGTCGGTGCGGTCACCGGCGTAAGCACCGTGAAGAACCCGATCGATGCGGCGCGTGCCGTCAAAGAGCAGACCAAGCATGTGCTGTTCGCGGACCCGACCGATGCCGAGATCGCCGATTGGGGCGTCGCGACCGAAAGCAACGAGTACTTCATCACCGAACAGCGTCGTCAGTCCTTGGCCGAGGCTCAGTCCGGTGGCGATGAGTGGGAGAAGCATGGCACCATCGGCGCCGTGGCGCGCGATGCCGAGGGCAATATCGCCGCTGGCACGTCCACTGGCGGCATCACCAACCAGATGCACGGTCGTGTGGGTGATTCGCCGCTGCCTGGTTGCGGCACGTTCGCCAACCAGTCCACGGTGGCGGTGTCCTGCACCGGCATCGGCGAGGCATTCATCAAGGTGGTCGCCGCCCATCAGGTGTCGGATCGTGTGCGTTTCGCCGGCGAGAACGTCGAGGATGCCGCGACGGCCACTTTGGACGAAGTCGCCGCGCATCATGGCGATGGTGGCATGATCGTTCTGCCGGCGGTCGGCCGTGGCGTGGTCGCCTACAACAGCGAGATGATGAACTTCGGATACCGTAGCGCGCAAGGAGGTAAGGTGCAGGGCTGATTGCCCCCTGTATTGCGGCATATATCATAATGGCCGGTGTGCTGCGGATTCTTGGTAAGGAATCCGCAGCACACCGGCCATTCATGTATGCGGCAAGTGCCGCCGATCAGTGCGGCAGTGCGCGCTACTTGGTGATCGTGTTGTACGTGGGCATGTTCGTGTAATCGAACTGCACGTTCTTCACGTTCTGTGCAGACACGGCGGCGAAACGTTTGACCGGGAATACTGGGGTAATACGCAACTTCATCGCTCCTCTTCCTCGAATGAAACTATGTCCCATTGGTATGAGCCAGCCACGTACGGTATTCGTGTCTGGCCTGCCACACAATGATGCAGCCGTATATACGGGCACAGCATTGCGCGGCAGTTCATTGTATGGAAGACATGCAAACTCAATGTTTCCTTGTCCAAATAAAAAAACGAGCGCGGCTGATGTGCGGCACCGGTCCAAAAACTCATGTCCGCCAGCGCAACGCGACTACGTACCTTATGCTGGTCTGCGCGTAAAATAGAATGGTTGCGATATTGGGTTATTCACGGAGGAATGGATGCGACGCTGGCTGATCAATGTAGCCAAAAATGAGACGATTCTCATCGTCGCCGCAATACTCGCCCTGATTTCGTGTTTCATTGTGCCGCCGGACGCCGATTACAAAAGCTACATTCACGCCAGCACCATCAGCCAGCTCATCTGCCTGATGATTGTGGTGTGCGGATTCCAGCGTATCGGCGTGTTCCGCATCATCGGTTCGCGATTGCTGGAGAAGGTCAGCACCATGCGCGGACTGGTCATTACGCTTGTCGCTTTGACGTTCTTTTCCGCGATGTTCATCACCAATGACGTTGCGCTGGTCACGTTTGTGCCGTTCGCGGTGGCCGTGCTCATCATGGCTGGGCAAGAGGATAAGACCATCCTCGTGGTCACGCTGATGACCATTGGCGCGAACGTGGGCAGTATGCTCACCCCGATCGGCAACGCGCACAACCTGTATCTCAAAGCCCTGACCGGCATGCCGACCATGGAATTCCTCGGCATCATGGCACCGTATTCCGGCACGGCGGCCGTGTTGCTGGTCATCGTGATTTCCGTGGTGTTTGGCGGCAAACCGGTCGGCGACCTGGGCGACCTCGAAACCGGCGTGCTGGCTCCCGAGCGCAACAAACACCAGCCCGACGAGATTCGTATCACCGGCTACGGCGCCGGTTATGGCGGCTGGCGCACCATCGTCTACTCGCTGCTGTTCATCGTCTGCCTACTGGCCGTCTCCGACGTGATTCCCCTGTGGGTGATGTGCGTGATCGTGGTCGTCGTGTTCCTGTTCACCGATCGGCGCGTATTCAAATACGTGGATTGGGGACTGCCGCTCACCTTCTGCATGTTCTTCATCTTCATCGGCAACATGAAGCGCGTGCCCGAATTCTACGAACTGGCGCGCTCGCTGGTCGGCGGCCATCCGCTGGAGGTGGCGGTCGGCTCCAGCCAGGTCATCAGCAATGTGCCCACCACGATTCTGCTTTCCGGCTTCTGCGACCAATGGCGCGATCTGATCATTGGCACCAATTTGGGCGGCATGGGTACGCTCATCGCCTCGATGGCCTCGCTTATTTCTTACAAGAACGTCGTGCGCCAATACCCGCACAAGAAAGGCCGGTATCTGGCCGTCTACTCCGCCGTCAACGTTCTGTTTTTGGCCGTATTGCTGACCTTGAGCTGGATCATCGAGCCGAGTCTCTGAGCCGCCGTTGTGGGTTGGGCCGGTCTACCGCGCGTATACGGTGGGGGAGCCGGTCAGTCGGCTCATGGCCGACTGCGGGATGTCGTGGATGCGGCCGATGGTGGCATCCAGCGTGGATACGCCGGCTGCGGTGGCTGTGTTGGATTCAGAGGTGATGCTGGATACGCCGACTGCGGACGATGATACGGACGCAACCATCGGCTGACGATAGGCGTTGGAGTTGCGGGCCAGCCGGGCGAGCGCAGGACGCTGCCTGCGGAACAGATTGATAAACATACCGCACACTCCTTCATCGTTGGCCGCCGTGGATTCCATCCTGCCCTCCTGCGCTTGTATTCGCTATGGGGGATAGCCCCTATTATTCCCTGAATCTGCACGATTCCCCCTCATCCTTGAGGGTGATTCTAACGGCAAAGGCATCGGCCTAATGGCCGATGCCAATCAGCGCGAAACCACCAGCGTGACGCTGTACGGCTTGATCTTCATCGCCAGCAATGAAGACGGCGACGGCAATGTGTAAGCCCGACGTTCCGGCACAATCGCCCCCGAAGCCTCGCCGCGGTATCCGATAGTGGTCTTCGCCGTCGGATTGGCGCTTAACGTCGTCACCTCCAAACGCACCGGTCGCGATGGCGAGGCGCCCAGCCCGGCCAGTCCGCGCGCGATTTCCAACGTCACATCCACCGGGGAATCGGAGATATTGACGATTTTGATGTAACGGCAGGCGTCATCCCTGTCATGCCCGGTGGCGCTGACATACAGATGTTTGGCGGGGCGTGACGCGGTCTGCTCGATGGACACGGCATACGTCGTGTCGCCCAGATGCGTGGAAAACAGCCGCTCCACCTCATAATTCACCGTGGGGTTCACATGCGCCGGATTGAATTCGATAAGATTCTGCGCCCACCCCTTAGCCGGAATATGCGCGAGCAGCGGCGCATAGGAGGTCATGCGCACCACGTCGGAATTGCGCTCGCAGCCGGTCAGGAACGCGGCCTCGCCGAGTGCCGACTTCCACGTGTTCGCGCCTTGTTCGGTCTGTGGTTGGCCGGCAAAATAGCCGTTGGCTGAATATTCGCCGAAATAGACGCCGGCGTCACAACGCGGGTAAGCGTCGAATCGTGACGCCTGGGATGCAAACCATTCGGGGGAGTGGTAGGAATGCTCGTCGACGATAATCGCGTCACCGGTGGCGGAATCATGTGCCCCGGAATCGGTTGCGGCCAACGCTCGCGCATGGTCCCAGCTGCGCTTCATCGCCGGCTGGAAGGGGAACAGTCCGGCGCTCATCACACACAGCATATCCGGGTATCGTTCATGAATGGCCTCGCTGATCATGTCAAACTTGGCCACGTAGTCAGCCCCGAAGTTTTCGTTGCCCACGCCGATCATGTCCAAGCCGAACGGCTCAGGATGGCCCATATCACGCCGGACCGCGGCCCACGAGCTGGACTCCGGATCGCCATTCGCGAATTCGATGAGGTCCAGGTAGTCCTGAATCACATTGTTGCGGAAGGTGGCCGAATTGATATCCATGTGGCGCGGATCTCGGCCGGGCGACTGGCATGCGATGCCGGCGAACAGAGTAGGCAGCGGCTTGGCCTTGAGGTCCTCGCACAGGCAGAAATATTCGTAGAAACCGATCTGATAGCTCTGCGAATAGCTGGAACCATCCGGCATCTTGAACGACCACATCGAATACTGTTGGCGTCGCGCGGCCAGAGAGCCGACGGTATCCTTCCAGCGATACTCATTGCCGGGCGTCACACCTTCGACGATGCAGCCGCCGGGGAATCGCAGAAACGCTGGATGCAACGCCTGAATGGTCTCCACCAAATCGCGGCGCAGCTTGCCGTAACGCCATTTCGGGTCGCCCGCGCCCCAATAGTCCGCATCCATGAACTGCACCAGATCCAGATCGAACGTGGTGCGTTCGCCGGCGTCAATGGTGATACGCAGCTTGCCGTAATCGGTGTTCAGTCCGGTTACGTCGGCGTTGAACCGGTACCAGCCGTCACGGCCGATGACGATGGCACCATCCGACGAATCCGGACTGATCGAAACGCCGGAATCCTGCGCATCGGCCCCATCGTCCTGCCTCAGACCGGTCTCTTCCGTATCGTCAAGCGGATCGGAGTCCACGATATACGACAATCGAGTGATACTGGTGAGCGGCAGGCCGTACCTATCGACCACGCCGACGGACAGCTCGGCCCGCCCATGAACCGGACGTACCGCGAGACTGACGGAATAGGTGTGGTCGGCGACGATGGAGAACGCGGGCTCGCCCCCGTTGTCGCCGCCTCCGTTATAGCCGAGGTTTTCCAGATATGCAGGGCCGGTTTCGGAAGGAACATCGGACGTGATGCGAGCGTATCGGCTATGTGCGTGAATTGGCGGGGCGGGGCAGTCGGTGGTCACCCGCTGGCCGTGAATCCCGCGTATCTCACTGCCAAGGCTGGCGGCGGAACAGTTGATGAAATCCCAGAAACGCAGGGAATCAGCCTGCGTACGCCACCGTTCGGCACCGGCCATACGCCACGTGTGATGGTCGAGATAAACGCCGTCAAAACTGTAGTTGTTCACCATGTTGGCGTTCAGCCCGCCATCCGCACCATGGTTGATGTCCTCGAAGAACACGCCGTACAGTCGCCCGCTTGTGTGATGGGTGGGGCTTCCCACGCTAATCCGCACCATGGTTTCGATTGTAGAGGGAATGGAGCGGAAAGGTAAACGGAAGAGTTCGCTCACCGTTCATGTTGCGGTCAATCCAAGTCGACTGTTCGCCGGTATACAGCCGGTAACCTCGAAACAGGAATGGAAAATACGGACGACTAGGAGCGCGGCTGTGCAATCCTCGGTGGGAATACGTGAGCGCATCGACCACGTGTATCCGTCGCTGCGTCCGGCGGAGCGCGCCGTGGCCCAGTATATTCGGAATCATATCGAGGAGGCGGCCGACCTGACCGTCGGTCAGATGGCCGACATCGCCCACGTCAGCCAGCCGACGGTGATTCGGTTCGCCCGCAAGCTCGGCTTCGGCGGTTACCGTGAACTGCGGTACGTGTTGCGCAACCCGGCCGCCGAACACAAAGTGACCTTCAATCCGCTGGCCGGATTCGATCTGAATCCGTGGGATGGCGAAGATGAGATTCCCGGCAAAGCGGCCGATGGCGCGAAGGCGCTGATCGACGAGCTGCACAGTGCGTTGGACCCCAAGGCCTATCGCAAGGCGGTCGCCCTACTCGCCGAATCGGAGTTCATCGACATTTTCGGCGTGGAGAATTCGTTGACACCGGCGATGGATCTGTTCACCAAGCTCGGCTACCTGGGACTGACATGCCGTCTCAATACCGACGCTTACCTGCAGCAGATCGGTGCCGGGCACCTGCCCCACGGCGCTGTGGCCGTCGCCTTCTCCCATTCGGGCAGTTCGGCGGATACGGTCAAAGCGTTGCGATTGGCGAAATCGCATGGCGCGAAAACCATCGCCATAACCAATGCCATCGGCGCGCCGCTGGCCAGCTGGGCCGACGTGACGTTGCTGACGGGTCGTGATTCGCACACGATCTATGGCAATGCGATTTTCTCGCGCGTGGCCGATACCGCGCTCGTGGACATGCTGTACATGGGCGTGATTCTGTCCGGCTATGGCCGGTTCTCCACCGCGCTCGACGAATCCGGTCGCATGATTCGCGATCGCGTATTCGAGAACTGAGCTGCTGCTTTATCGTGCCTTGGGCTGTATTGCTCTGGTCGTTGCCGCTTTGTTGCCGCTCTGGTCGTTACCGTCCTGAGGCATGTGCCAGCGAATACGTAGTGGACTTGGCGTGCGTATGACGTTCGATCTTGCCGCTCAACTCCAGCTGGTCCAAGAGCTGCGTCATCTGATCCTTGTTCAGGCCAAGCGCTTTCTGCATGGTTTTACGGCTGAGCTTCACACCGCGGAACGCGAGGAAATTGAGCGTGAACTGTTCCAACGTTTGAGGCGACGGTTCCAGCGTTGCCGTATCAAGCGGGCGGGTACTGGCCTGATCGTCACCGTCCGGGCGTTCGCCGAATCCACTGCCGAGAATCAGCGTCTGCAGTGGCGCGCAGCCGATGATGCGTGCGCCGGCCAAAGCATCTGCGGCGTTATCCGTCATGCGCTGAATCGTGGGGAATGAGTACATTTTGGCATGCTGTGCTTCGTCAGTGGTGCTGGGCGCGGCGGAAGCATCGGCATCGGTCCGATGCGAGGACGCGGCCTCGGCCGATACAGGGATAGGCAGTACCATTGCCACCGAAGTGGGGCCCACGCGCAGTTGCGGACTGACCGCGCTCTGCGCGTAGGCGTCCATAATGCGTTGAATGCCGGTACCGCAGTTCTCGCAGAGGCCCAAATCGGCGAACAATTCAGCCAAACGCGGGGTGCGTGGCTGGCATACGCCGTTGAGTAGATCGTTGATTTCCAAACCATCGGTCAGGCCGCCGAGCGACACGATTTCCAAGCGGGAATCGAAGATATTGATCAGTGTGGGGCCGGAGTACGTGTAATCGCGATGTTCCAGTGCGTTGACCAATGCTTCGCGCAGGGCTATGGCCGGGTATTGGCCGGATTCGTTGATGCCGTTCAGCAGGGCGCTGGCTTGGTCGAGCTGGCGCAGCACCGAGCCGGTGAATGTGTGACGTTCGCGAATGGCGTTTTTGCCATTGCCCTCGAAAATGGTGGCCTTGATAACGAACGGGCATTGGTTGGACAGCAGGGTGGCAAGCGACGATTCGGTGGTGCTGGTGAAGGTGTTGTTGGTGCCGGTGTTGGTGATGCTGCCGGCGGGGACATTACCGGCATCGGCAGAGACGGATGCAGCCATGTTGGTCACAACCGGGCTTTCCCAATCCTTGCCTTCACTGGCAAAACGACCCTGTGCGTATGTGAAAGTGAGCTCACCGCTATCGCCTGCGACGGTCTGGCCCGATGCGGCGTGATCTACGTTGCTCTCCGTTGTCCCCATATCGCCGATGGTACCGGTGCAAGCCGACGTTACGCCGAGGTGTTTTACACCCCTACGGCTAGACTTACACGAGTTTGGCCCCGTAGCTCAGCTGGATAGAGCATGTGACTTCTAATCTCAAGGTCGACGGTTCGAGCCCGTCCGGGGTCACGATGTAATAAGCCCTTGGTCCCTCATCGTTTGTGAGGGGCAGGGGCTTTTGAATATTATGCCGGTCTGGGTCCGTCTGGAGCCTGAACTGTCGACCTTGAGATTAGAAGTCACATGCTCATCACCACCATCCGGGAACACCCTTAAGGGGTGCGTCTCCTGCATAACGGCTATACTCTGACTTGAGATGTGCTGAATAATAACCAGCTATCGCGCGTCCGCCAATGGCGACGAACGAGGGAAGAAGGCCCGTGCCACGAGCAATCATCGAGGTAAGAAACCTACGCAAGGAATACCCCGTCGAGGATGAGACGGTGGTGGCGCTTGACCGTGTCAATCTCAGTATCCCGCAAGGCCAGATCTGCTGCATTTTCGGCGAATCCGGCTCCGGCAAATCCACGCTGCTCAACCAGTTGGCCGGCATGGAAAAACCGACGCGCGGCGGCGTGAGAATCGGCGGCGTACCCGTCAGCAAACTCGACGAGCGTGAGCTGGCGGCCTTCCGCCAGAAGCATCTTGGCTTCGTATTCCAGTCGTACAACCTGCTGCCCAATCTGACCGCGCTCGAAAACGTGGCAATGCCGCTGATGTTCCGCGGCGTGCCCAAGGAACAGCGCGAACGTGCGGCGCGTGGCGTACTCAAACGAGTCGGGCTCGGCCATCGTCTCAGCCATTACCCGCGCCAGATGTCGGGAGGCCAACAGCAGCGCGTCGGCATCGCCCGGGCGTTTGTGACCAAGCCCGAGGTGGTGTTCGCCGATGAGCCGACCGGCAACCTTGACTCTAAAACCAAAACCGAGGTCATGACGATGATCTGTGCATTCGCCCATGACTTCAACCAGACCATCGTGCTGGTCACACACGATCCGCAGATGGCCTCATACGCCGACCGCATTGTCACCTTGCTCGATGGCCGCATCACCAGCGATCGGCTCAACACCGACCTTTCCCGCCCAACTGTTCCGTCCACGCCGTCCGCCCAAAGAACCCAAGGAGTTGACCGATGAAGCACCTCTCCCACCGCACCATCGCCATCATCGTCGCGTTGCTCTCCACGCTGTCACTGGCACTTGCCGTCATCTCCCTTCCGCACCAGGCGTACGCAGTCGACGGCACAGACGGCACAAGCGGCACGAACAGTACGTCTCAGGGAAGCGACGGCGATTCCGCGCCAATCGCCGGCCCGGTGCCGAACATCATCGTCACCAACTTCCCCTATGGCGGCGATTCCGTGGCCGCCGGCGCCGATTTCAACCTCGACTTCACCTTCCAGAACATGGGTCAGGTGGCGGTGACGAACATGGTCATCACCGTGGACGGCGGCGAGAGCTTCGCCATCGCGGGAGGCACGAACACGTTCTACGTCGACGCGCTGTGGGGCGGTTACGCCATGACGCAAAGCGTGCCGATGCAGGCGCTCGCCTCCGCGAAAAGCGGTGCCCAGCCCGTGACCGTGAACTTCCGATACGAGTATGTGGACGCCAGCGCCCGCTCCTCAAGCCAGTCCGATGTCAAGATTTCCGTGCCGATCAGTCAGCCTGACCGGTTCGAAATCAGTGATCCCGTAGTGCCCGACCAGGTGATCGCCGGTCAGGAAAACACGGTCACGATGGAATATGTGAACAAGGGCAAAGGCGATATCGCCAACGTCGAGGCCACGATGGAGGGCGAAGGTTTCGATGCCACGATGAAAACCCAGTACGTGGGCAATGTGGCTTCCGGCGCCACCGGCACGATTGGTTACGCCTTCACACCGCACGCGTCAGGCGAGCTGAAGACCACGCTCAAAGTCACGTACGAGGATTCCGACGGACAGACCAAGACCAAGGAATTCCCGCTCACCATACCCGTAACCGATATGCAGCCGATGGATGATTCCGGCATGGCCGATCCGAACATGGACCAGAACGCCAATCAGGGATTGCCGGTGCCGGTGTATGTGGTCATCGTCGTGATCGCCGTGGTCATTATCGTGGTGATTGTGCTGCTGGTGCGTCGCCGGCGCAAGCAGAAGGCCAAGAAGAACGATATTGATGAGGACTGGGATGATTGGTCCGAAGGCAAGGATGATAAGACCGATACCGGCGTGACGGATGGTGCTGCGGCAGACACCGCTCCTATCACACCAGTCACCCCAGCCTCATCAGTCGCACCAGCCGGCTCATCCCACAAGGCCTGAAAGGCCCGACCATGCGATTCGGCGACATACTGCGGCTTTGCAGACAAAACCTATGGCGGCGTAAATCCCGTACGATTCTGACCGTGCTGGGCGTTATCGTCGGCTGCTGCTCGATTGTGCTCATGGTCTCTTTGGGCCAAGGCATTAACGAGCAGAACGAGAAGATGCTCAAATCGATGGGCGATCTGTCCATCGTCACCGTGTACACCAACGGTTATGCCGGTCCGATGGGCGGTGGCGGTTCGTCCGAGATGGGCGATACCAAGCTCGACGACAAGGCCGTGGAATCCTTCCGCGCGATGAGCGGCGTATCCGGCGTGACGCCGATGATGAACTTCCCTTATAACGTGACGGCCAGAGCCGGCGCGGGCGGCCGTTACATCTATGATTACGTGCAGATCATGGGCATCGACATGACCCAGTTCGACCAGATGGGCTACAAGCTCGTCGGTGGCGAGAAACCGGTCAAAAAAGACCAGGTGCTTGCCGGCGAATGGTTCGCCTATGGGTTCATGGACACCCTGAAGAACGGCGAACAACGCACCAGCACACGTGGCGATCAGTATTCCTCATGCACGTTTAACCAGGCCACCGGCCAGTGCGAGGAAGATCAGGACGAAGATCCGTTCTTCGACCCGCTCACCACGCAAATTAGTCTGACCACCGGCACCAATTATCAGGGCGACCAGTACACCATGAACATGTACGGCGGCGGTGGCGGCGGCACAGGCGGCGCAAGCGGCAGCGCCGCGGGTCAGTCGGAAAACGTCACCCTCGATGTGCGGGCTTCCGGCATTGTGGCGGGCGACTACAACAAGGGCTATGCCACCTCCGACGGTCTGGTCATGGATTTGCAGGCGTTGAAGGAACTGGCCGCCAAAGTCGATCCAGCCGCCGCCAAAAAAGCCACCGCCTATGATCAAGTGCTGGTCAAGGCCGCCGACCTCAAGTCCGTGCCCGAAGTCGAATCACAGATCAAAGCGTTGGGCTACGAGACCTCCTCCTATGAAGACATGCGTAAGTCGTTGGAAGAACAGTCGCGCGCGATTCAGCTGATTCTGGGCGGTATCGGTGCGGTTTCGCTGTTGGTTGCGGCCATCGGCATCGCCAACACAATGGTTATGTCCGTAACCGAGCGCACGCGCGAGATCGGCATTATGAAGGCGCTTGGCTGCTACGTTCGTGACATTCGCGTCATGTTTCTTGCGGAGGCCGGCGCGATCGGATTCTTCGGCGGATTGATCGGCTGCGTGCTGAGCGGACTGATATCGCTGGGCATCAACGTTGTCGGCGCGTTGTATGCGGGCGGCATGAGCGGCGGCATGTCTGGCGGTATGGTCAGCGGTGCCGGCGGGGGCTCCGGCGACGGTACCGGTGGCGGAACATCTATCTGGACCATACTCTGGCAGGCGATAGTTGGTGGCGAGAATGTGACCCGTTATTCGGTGATTCCGTGGTGGCTGTTCCTGTTCGCCGTGCTGTTTTCCACGCTGATCGGCTTGCTATTCGGCTTCGGCCCGGCCAATAAAGCCGTTAAAATCCCGGCCCTAGACGCCATCAAAAACAACGAGTGATCGCCTCTGTCACCTGCTCCACCGTTAGTCCATAACGTTCGTTCAGTTCGCCCAGCGGCACGCGGTCGGTAAATTCCTTGGCTGCGCCGAAGTTCAGCACACGAGGATTACGGCTGCCGTCCGAGACATGATGATTCGCATAGTATGCGGTCACTTTCTCGCCCCAGCCGCCTTCAAGCTGCCCGTCTTCAAGGGTGATGACCTGCTGGTGGCCATCACGCAACGACTCCAGTACGTCTGAATCCAGCGACGTGCACTGGCGCGGGTCGATAACCGTTGCCGTGATGCCATAATCGTCAGACAATGCGGCGGCCGTCTGCTCCGCCAACGGATACGCATTGCCCAGTCCGATGATCGCGACTTGCGAGCCCGTCTGATTGACCCGCCAATCCAGCATGTGACGCGCACCGGCACGCTGAGCCGTTACGCTAACGGTCCCGCGGACTGTTGCGGCAGATATGCCCCCGCTGGCGGAGCTGGCGGAGGCTGGCAGCGAAGCTGACTGGGGGCGGTCAGCAATCTGCCCACCCGTCACCGGCAGCAGCGTCGCATCCCGCTCCGCCGCCAGAATCGCCTCGCCCGGCACCCGAATCACCGCCGGACCAGCAGGGGCGTCCGCCGAACCGGCCGGCGCGGTAGCCCATGCCAGATCAGCTAGATAGTCGCGAGCCGAAGTCGGCACCAGCATCGTAGCCCCTGGAATATTGGAGAACATCGTCACGTCATACGCGCCGGAATGCGTATTGTCCGAACCGGACAAGCCGCCCAGAAAATCAAGTACCGTGACTCGCGAACGGTTCAGGCTCATCTCCTGGAAGAACTGGTCGTACGCGCGCTGGAAGAAGGACGCCGTGGTGGCCACCACCGGCGTGCCACCCGCCCGTGCGATGCCGGCAGCGTACGCCACGGCATGCGATTCGGTGATGCCCGTGTCTACATAATGTGCGCCCGCGCGCTCTCGGAACTCATGGGTGATGCCGTTCGAGCCCGGCGTGGCGGGGGAGATGACCACGAGTCCTGGCTCGGCGGCGAAACGCGGTTCGAGTGCGGCCATCGCCATTTTGCCGTAATGCTTGCGCGGATCGTCCGGCTTGCCGATTGCGGCATCCGGATTCTGCCAATGCGAGGCCTCGCACTGGCCTTCATGTGGTTCATGGTCGGACAGGTTGCAGTGATCCGAATGCCACGGCTCGCTGTGGTTCACGTTATCGGTGGGATGCACGCCGGTGGGGGAGTCGAACGAAACCGGTGAGGCCGAGGCGGTTTGCCGATCTGCGTGAGTCTCCTCACCGTCATATCCTGCGCCCTTCAGCGTATGAATATGGACCACCACCGGATGATCGATATCGCGCACTTCCTCGAAAGCTGCGACCAGCGCGGAAACATCGTTGCCGGCCTCCACATACCGATAATCCAAGCCAAACGCGTTGAACAGATTCGGCTGGGCGGTGCCACCGGACGCGCGCAGGCGGGCGAGCGGACCGTACATGCCACCGAAATCGCCGGCAATCGACATCTCATTGTCGTTGAACACAATGATGAGATTGCCGCCCTGCTCAGCCGCGTTGTTCAGTCCTTCAAACGCCACGCCCGAACTCAGCGAACCATCGCCGATCACGGCGATCACATTGCCGATGCCGCT
>OGPA01001901.1_pt1 | contig 16088 bp, 7 predicted proteins | sample 1552841 | NCBI WGS metagenome assembly OGPA01 (sample SAMEA2579916, study PRJEB22360) | human gut metagenome | reverse complement strand
AATATAATGCGGCATTTGACCGCTGTGTGGATGTTATGAGCCAGATGCTCCAGAAGTACGGGCATCAGGTTTTGGATAAATTAGAGCAGGATACTCCGCAAACGGTGGAGTGTTCCAAGGATGATAAGCAAGCGCAGCCTTTGACGGATAAGGCTGCGTAAAAATTTACAATTTACACGTTGCGTACTTGTTGCGGCTATGCTATAATATGTACGCAACGTGTATTTTTGCTTTTTTGGAGAAAAGACGAATGGATTGTAAAAACAGAATTATTAAGTTGCGTGAAAGCACAGGACTGAACCGGAAAGATTTTTGCAAGCTCGTCCATATTCCTTACCGGACTATGACCGAGTGGGAATTGGACAACCGCCATGCACCGGATTATGTGCTTAGACTTTTGGAGTATTATATCCGCAACGAGGGATTGATGGTAAAAGAAATGAGCGAAGGAGGTGGCGATTCTGAAAAAGAAGCAACTTAAATGTTATCTATATACGAGAGTGTCCACCTCCATGCAGGTAGACGGATACAGCTTGGATGCCCAGCGGGACAAGTTGCGGAAGTATGCGGCATACGAGGATATGGTCGTTGCCGGGGAGTATTCTGACGAAGGATTTTCCGGCAAGAACATCCAAGGGAGGCAGGAGTTTCAACGGATGCTGAACGACATCCAGGACTGCAAAGACGGCGTTTCCTATGTGCTTGTCTTTAAGCTCTCCAGATTTGGCAGAAATGCAGCCGATGTTCTGAACTCTTTGCAGCTCATGCAGGATTTTGGTGTCAACCTGATTTGCGTGGAGGATGGCATTGACAGCTCCAAGGATGCCGGAAAGCTGATGATCTCTGTGCTGTCTGCGGTGGCAGAGATTGAGCGAGAAAATATCCGCACACAGACAATGGCAGGACGGGAGCAAAAGGCTCGTGAGGGCAAATGGAACGGCGGTTTCGCTCCCTATGGATACAAATTGGAAAGCGGAAACCTTGTCATTGCGGAGGATGAAGTGGAAGTAATCCGTGTTATTTATGACCGCTACATCCATACCAATGAGGGCGTTGCCGGAGTTGCTAAATATCTCAACCGCAACGGGTTTGTGAAGAAGCTGCGGCAAAATAACACCATCTCCGGATTTTCAAGGAACTTCGTGCAGGACGTACTGGATAATCCCGTTTATATGGGTAAAATTGCTTATGGCAGACGGAGAACCGAAAAGAGGCAAGGTACAAGAAATGAGATGCACGTGGTCGAGCAGTCGGAGTTCCCTGTTTACGATGGTCAGCACGAAGCTATCATTTCCGAAGAAGATTGGTATCTGGCACAGGAAAAGCGCAAGATCAATTCCTTTAAGCGGGAAAAGGTCAACAATCCAGACCACGCACACATCCTGTCCGGTATCTTGAAATGCCCATGCTGCGGCAAGAGTATGTACGGCAATATCGCCAAGGCACACAGCAAGGATAAGAAAACCCGGTATTATTACTACTGCAAAAATACGGTTACACCTACCGGGCATGAGTGCAGCTTCCGTCTGAATATTGAGCAGACGGAAATCAACAAATTTGTGGCGAAGGTTATCTCCGCTATGGTCAATAATCCACGGTTTGTAGAAGCGATTCAAGCGAAAATCGGAACGGCGGTTGATACAGAGGATATGGAAAAGCAGATCGCCGTTCTGCAAGGGCGGCTAAAGCAAGCCTTTGGAACGAAAAGCCGCTTGGAGCGTCAGATGGATACCTTGGACATCAACGATGTCCACTATGACAGAAAGATTTTGGACTTGCAGCGCCGCTATGATGAGCAGTATGATACGATAGAGGAAATCGAAGCTCAGATTGGCGAATTGCAAAGTCAGATCCGCAGCATCCAGCAGGAGAAGATTTCCGGAGACAATATCTATCGCTTGTTGCTGGCATTTGATGAAGTCTACCATTCCGCAACGGAAGCGGAGCAGAAGGAGTTTATGAAGGCCTTTATCGAGCGAATTGAGATGTTCCCGGAGAAAAGGAAAGACGGAAGCTGGATAAAGAAGATTGTATTCAACTTCCCTGTGCCTGTTGATGGCGAGGAAGTGAAAGAACTTCCCTTGGAAACTGAAACAACAGTCGAAGCGGTTCTCCTTTTGACCAAACTCAATGTCGAGCGACACATCGAAGTGAACGTCAGCATGGACGAGTTGGATGTGACCGCTGCAGAAAGCAAGGCGACTTACAACGAGATTCGGGATTATGTGTGGGAACACCATCAGTTGAAGGTATCCAATCTCTATATCGCACAGGTGAAGCAGAAACACGGCATTATTGAGCGAGAGAATTACTATAAAGCAAAAAACGAAAATGCGAAGCAGCCCAAGTGTCCGAAGGAAAAAGAGGATGCGATTGTGGAAGCATTGAAGCATTTTCAGATGATTTAGACTCACCTCATTAAAACTCACATATAAAGCCTTGCACATATTTTGGTAAAATGGGATACAAAATATGTGCAAGGCTTCTTTTTATAAGCATTACCTCGGCACTGAGCATTATCTTATTGCCGTTTTTATTTTTACCTGTAAAATCACCCCCTAAAAGCATTTAATTTTTTGTCAACCCGCGCCAAAAATATTTATTGCATTATATTAAGTCAGCCTATGATATAGATATTTATTTGCATTTTCCTCACAAACAAGTTCATTTTTCTGAGATTTCATCTGTTCATCAAATATATTTGTCTCAAGTTTGCAGTAATCAATTGCCCCGGCCACAGACTCTCCTCCAGGCGTTTCATTGATTAGTTCGATTATTTTGTCTGTTATTATATCTACATATTGATGTAGCTCACATAACAATTCGTATGTTAGTTCCTCCTTTTCTTCCGCATCATGAACTATATAATTTCTAATCCGATAAGTTCTGTACAAATTCCATCTAACACTCTTTTCATATTCTCCAATCAGCTGACCAATGCTCTTTTTATCTTTCATTTTATCTGCCAATGTTGCCACTCTGCACCTTAATAATGGGTAATTTTCAGTTAGAGTATACAGCTCATTTCTGTCCGACTGCGTAGCTTCAAATGCTAAAAAAGCAAAGGTATGTTCCAGTTCTGTATTTCCAAAGCCATTATTTATAATATAATCTTTATAGAATTCAGCATTCCATCGTTCTATATCCTCTTTGCATCCATTTACGAGCTTCACAATATATGCACACTTTAAAAACGGCACAACAATGTCTATCACATTGCCAATATTGCTTTTTTCATTTTCCTGTTCACCATTTACTGTTTTACCAAAAACATTTTGGCTTAAAAATTCCAGTAATGACCACAATGAAAGTAACGATTCATTCGTGTTTCTTGAACGTATCGCCTCATTGTGTACCTTTATAATTTTTCCTACATCCGTTCTATTCTTCATCATAGAAAATTGAGCTTCTAGCAATCTATCTGCTTGACTTTGCGCATCATTCTGTGAAAAGCTTGCCACGCGGCTTTGTAACAATCGATTTCTTTCTACCAATATTACTTTTTTATTCTCACATACAACTTGACCTTTTACTAATATCGATGCATTTTTGTGACGATAGAATTCATATGAGTCTGAAATTCCTGTTGCAATTTTGTATGCAATTTTATATGCCGAGAATGCATCACAGGCTTTTAGCGCAGAGAATTCCAAAATAGTCTTTTGCCTTTTTATTTTGATTCCTTCAGGCACCTCTTCTGTGGTGAGAACCCTAGCCTTTGTCTTTCCGCTAAAATGCAACTTAGCAAATAACGGTCCTATTGCTGAGACATCTCTAGAGAAACCAATGTAAACCGTATATTCATGTGTTTTAAAATCAAATGTGTTGATAAATTCATCTAATTTTCCTAATGTTTCAACTTTATCTGTGAAAAACATTTCTTTGCATAATTTATAAATGTAGTTCTCATCGTACCCGCAGTCCATTACCTCTCTAACCCATACAGCTGTCAGCCGTTCTATTTCTTTCTTTTCGTGATTTTCAACAATAAGTTTTTTCAATCTTTCCGTAATCCGATAATAATAGTTGCCTCTTTCCAATCTTTTCTTTATATAATACATATTTTCAAATCGTGTCTTCATACTCCACGATCCATAATTATCTCTAAATTGCTTAGCGTATTCATCAGTCAAAATACCTTTAGCAATTTCATCTTTTTGAAACCGATCATTAAACTCATCAATAATATGATTTAAGCTTTTCTGATTAATTATTCCTTTTACAGTGTCATAATAGGTTTCGCAAAATTCTTCTGCCAATCCCCTCAACGACAAAAGAGGTGCCTTATATACGTTCATTGTATAATAGAATAAAATCTCATTTATACGTTGGGCAAATAACAGCAGACAATTCATACTTTCATCATATTTCCAATTACTTACATCATTTTGTTTCATATTTATTCTCCTCCCGCGCCACACTTATTCGTCTGTATATCTCATAACCAATCTTATAAATCATAAAAACAATATGTTTTATCTATACTTTTTTAAGACTTTCCATTGGTCTTTTCTTCTTTTTCAGAAGTCAAATCGATATAAGTCATTTCCATACCTAAATGGTTCTGAAATTAATTTACTGCATTTTTATATAGTATCTCCTTTCTCTACAACATCCTTTCATTCTGAAACATACAAGACCATATGTGTTTTTTCTTGTCCCACTCGAATATAATCTTTTAACTCTATCTGCAATTTACTAGGCACAAAGATTTATTTTCAAAAGTACTGAAATCAGATTTTATATTAATTATAAAAGAGTCACATTTTGCTTCCATTCTAAACAGTTCAGTGAAGTGTAGCTAGCTTTTCCATTAGAAATTCAGAATTTTCTGCACAGCATATGGCTTTGCATACTTTATATATGCGTTGCTCACATATACTGTATCTTCTTGCTGCGGCTCTTTCCACATGGCAGGATAGACTACGAGTTTTCTCTCTTTTCCTTTACGTTTTACTAATATGCCATCGTCTAAAGCAACAAGCGTACATCCAGACACTCTCAAAATCGACTCCAGCGGGAGCAGGAGCCGGTGTTGTTCTTCAACGCTCAATGATTCTGCCAGCTTTCCTGAAGTCCCCCATTCAAGGAGTTCCAGTGCTGCAAATCTGTCAAGCAGACCGTGAACATATTGATTTCGATAGTGCTTAAGGCACTTATGACAAGCGCTTCCGCAGTCACAAGAGACAAGCAGTTCCCGAATCTGTTTCAGCAATTTTTCAATATTATCCGCCACACTGACTGCGTATCCGGCACCACTGGACAAGCTATCGTACAGATAAACATCGACAAATGCTCCTGCAGCATTTGTACGGATTCGATATCCCGTTACAAGTTCCGTGAACTCAACATCAAGTTCCTTGCTTGCCGCCAAACGGAAGGCTTCAGCCAGTGATTGTGCAGCCCTTGTCAGCCATGGATTGTCTGTTCGATGAATATCCATTTTCTGCTCATCAAGTTTGATTTCCAAAACCAGCATATCCGTAATAAAATCATAGCCAATATTGACATTTCTAGCGTTACTATGATTGCATTTCGCTCTTGCATATTTCGACTTGTATGGACGCTGCACTCCATTCAGTACCTTCCCATCATCCCCAGGCATCGCCGCACCGCAATCAGGACATACCATAAAGCCCTTATTGTTCGTTCCTTGATTCACCATAATAATTCGTTGATTCGTGCGAGATGCCATTCGGATGTTTTGGCAACCGGGAATTGCTTGAATGTCCTCCGCGTCTGGCAGCGTTGAATAAAGCGGAGGCTGAACAGATGAATATTCCTCGTCCAGCTGAGCATCCGGAACTGCTTCTGCATTTTTAGGTGCAAATCCCCATGGCCGAAGCATTTGTCGTCCTTCCTCTAATGCACGATTTCCACAGAAAGGACAAACATCTGGACGTTCATCTGCAAGCCCAAACCACCCACACTCTGGGCAGGTCAGGATAGGCTTCAGATAATTTGCATCGTCCATATACGCCCGTGCAGGAGTAGTCGCCTGACCATACACACGGTCACTTCCAGGGCTGAAGAGTCCACCGATTTGATAGGTTTGCTTATCAACAACTATGGAGCGTCCCGGTGCATACTCACTGATCGCAACGTCCAGACCCCGGTCCACCTCATAGCGCAACTTTCCGCTCATGTCTGTAATATAGGTACTAACAACATTCTTCGGGAAAGAATAAGTCGGTATGATACCTTCCTCATAAAGAGCATCAAGCAGTGTTTTTTGCTTATCAGGCGGAACATTTGGCAATGCACCGAATTGTTCTGGATGTGTATTTCTCTTTTCCTGCAGTAACTTCAGGCTTGTTATCAATTCTTTACGAAAATCCTCCATATCTACTGTTATTCCCGCCGGCACAAGCAAATCTCCCTGTGAGATTGCAACGGTCGGCAGATATTCTATAAACTCATCTAATGCTTCATCCAGAAAAAGTACTGCGGTCATTTGATCGAGGCTGGAATACTTCTTCGCAAGAAACTCCTGTAGCACAATCATATTTAAATGTCGTTGTAACAGTTTCTCACTCTGAATGTCTATCCACGGGCGTCTTGGATCTCCACGGAACATAGGCACCGGATTATTGAAATAAAGCGTATCATGCGGACCATCTTCGCAGAATGTAACAATCGTAGACAAACTGGCACCCCGACGACCCGCTCGACCAGCACGCTGTTGATAGTTTTCTCTCATTGGGGGAACATTGCGCAGGCCAACGGCAACTAGTGAGCCAATATCAATGCCCACTTCCATTGTGGTTGTACTACTCAAAATATCGATTGGATTTTCCCCTTCCTGAATCAAGTCTTGGAAGCGAAGCTCATAATGTTCTGTCTGGCTCCATAAATCCATTCTCTGATCTTTATGAGAAAGTTGCGCCGTATGTTCTTCCGTATCAATTACACGAATACGGTCTCCGCTCAGTGCATCCGATACAGGTTTACGCCAAAAATCAAGAGATTGATATTCCGTATCGCTCAAAACATGAACACCTGTAAAGCCACAACTAGGGCATTTTCCACGCAACAGATACGGTGTTATCTCCGAACACTGCTCGCACCGATACCAAGCATGTGATACATCAAAACGCGGCCTTACTCGCGAGAGATCAACATACAGTCTTCCGTTGTCTGGCTGTGCCGTATCCAAAAAATTGTTTTTCAGCACTCGTTTCCATACAGCCATCTCCTGAGAAGAATCTTTCCATCCCATAATTCCCTGAACAGCCTTTGAAAAGTTCCACTCTTTTGCCAACCCATAAAAGTCAAAACTACGACGAACTTCCAATCGAATTTCATCTGAGATTGTATGCCCCAAGGCAATCGCATCATCGCAAACCGAGGTCATCCATGCGTTAAATACCTCAAGAAATTCATCCTCTGTTACCGTAATGCCATTTTCATCAAGCTCGTCTGTACTATCGACTAAAGCCATATCGGTTGGTTCAATCCAACTGGTTGCGGAATCATAAAGCGTATTATACCCGCCTGCAAATAAGCGTAGCAGATCTTTTTTCATCTGATCCGGCGCATTTACAATCGAAAATCGCGGCGTATACTCTCTATGCCGACGAGAACTCCGCTCAAAGTTGCTTAATGCCACTTCGCAATCCTGTCGAAACTTCTCTCGTTCCGGTTCATGGAAAATTTGAACGTGGTTTCGTCCAGCAGCCAAGCAGAAATAATCGTAAAGCTCATTCATGGAGCGTTCCGTCACAGACTGCTCCATGTCATGAATTGCCAGTGCAAAAAGCTGGCGCGCTGCCATAATGTCAGAAGAGTCTGACATATCACGAGCAAGTTTGGCCGCTCGTTGACGACTATCTGAGAAAAGAAGCACTTTTCGTCCTTCATTGGGGAGCCGTTCCGGATCGTTATCTTTTCCGCTAACAGCAGGTTGCTGCTCAAACTGCGCTTTTATCAAGTTATAGAAGGACTGATTGCCCCTTGTGCTAAAAGATGTGATTTGCGAGGACGATAATTGATGCCTGCAATGCGGACAAGTTGGAAACGTTAAAATCTGTGGCCGATTTTTTTGTGCAAAATTACAATAGTATAATTTCCGGATATTCGGTTTTCCGTCATCTGAATCATCTCGGAAATTGATAAATCCATTCTTTATGTCAAGGTAACACGGCCGGATTACGTTCTTTCCCTGCTTATCTGGAATCTTATAATCCTCCGGTGGCAGATAAAGATGCACTTCCTTCATCTGCGAATCCAGAACCTGACCAGAATAATGCCATAGATACGTTCTCTGATGCGTTTCAAGTGCATTTCCTAACACATACCCCTTATAAAACAACGCCCCACAGCGACGATCATTGTACAATTCATATACAACGCTATTACAGTGAGGACAAGTCAAATGACCGTCCGCCCAGAAGATTTCTCCCAATGTAAGGGCTCCATCTGTATGTGAGTGTGGACAGTTTTCATTGGCACAGGCATAGACTCCCTTAATACCCTTGAACAGCATGTGCATTCGTGCCGGGAATAGAACTGCCCCCTTTTCATTCTTGGCAAGCGGTGCGATTGCCAGTAGAATACTGACATAATTCAGTGCTTCCTCCTCTCCGACATCTGGGAACGCTTCTGCCGCAAGTTCAGCCAACGATACCGCATTGCCCCGACATTTTGAAATCAGCGTATGAAATGGACGATAAGCAATTAAATTATCGTACATCCACTGGCACGCCGATGCCATATCTGTAAAAGGTGCAGTAGAGCCTTCGACTCCACTCCAAAACTGATTAAGTGCTTGGAAACATACCCGTTCATTTTCTTCAAACACAGAAGCATCTGCGCTCTGAAAACTTTGCAATGGTATCGAACGAAGCTCAACTGTATCAGCCTGTTCTTTTTCGCCCGTCAAATAACAAAACTCCACCGTGGTATCTGCCGCAGTCAATTCTTGTGCAAATTTATAAACAGCATTTTTATCTTCCTGATCTCGATCTGGCATACTGGCTGTTGTAAGAATAAACTGTACCCGATCTCTTGTAATTCCCAATTTATGAAACAGTCTTCGAATTAAAAGTGCCACCTCGCCGCCAGATGACCCCCGGTACATATGGGCTTCATCTATCACGAATAACAACTTATTCGACGGATTTTCTTCAAGCCACTCTTTTGTATCCTGCCAGATTTTCGCTTCCCTTGGACGTAGAAGCATATACTCCAGCATAGAATAGTTCGTAATCAGAATATCCGGGCAGAATTTCTGCATTTCAAATCGAGTAATCAGCTCTGCATCTTCCGCATCAGGAATATGACGGCCATTATGCAACCCCTCTAAAAAGGTTTTCATATCCATCTTTGCCGGAATTTTACCTTCGTGGCGAAGTGCCTCAAAAAAGCTTTTTTCAGAATCTGTCTGCGGAAAAGACATTCGTGCCAACGTTTTTTCCAGTTTTCTATCCTCACTGGTTACAGGTTCGTTTCCGGGATATGGCGTTCGACCAGTATACATACCAAATTGTGGCCGACGCACAGTTTCACCACAGGTCGAGCGAAAGACATTTAGAAATTTTCCTTCTGGATCGCCAATCAATCTCCTCAACCGGCTCACCTGATCCGAAACAAGCGCATTCATCGGATACATAACAATCGTGCGAACACCCCGCATTTTCCATGTATCCGAATTATCCTTTGCCTCTGTCGCCAATTTTGCCATCAACGGCCACATAAAACACTCTGTTTTACCAGAACCAGTACCTGTGGAAACGAACAAGTCTCGCCCTTGAACGGCATTTTCAAGGGCCTGAACCTGATGAACAAACGGTGTAGGGTACACACCAACACCTGCATCTGAAAGATCAGAAAAATACTTTTTCATCCAGTCCGGAATTTTAGCCTTTTGGATACCATCCTTAACGCTTTTGTACGCCGGGGACGACTCAATAAATGGCTTTTGATATAATAAGCCCTCATCATCTAGGTGTTGTCCTACCGCCGAAAGCAGAAGTGGAGATTTTCCAAAGTACTGTGCCTTTATGTAGTCTTCCAAATCATGACGAAGCTTTTTATGAATTGAATTTGCGCCGTTCGACATTTTATCATTCCTTTACAAATTGATACCCAATAGCCTCAAGTGTCTTTTTTATAGCATAAAATACATCTTTTGCAAAAATACGATTGAAATCATGGGGCAATTCAATACAGGATGTCGGCCAACTATAAAGCTTTATCAAATTTAGTTCTTCTGCCGCTGGCAAATACTGTAAACTCAACATCACAATTGCCCCGTCCTCATGGTATGTTGCCGCCGGTAAAGATTGTTTTGCGGAAAGCAGTGCATTCGATACTCTGCGATAAAAATGATCTTCGGTCATCCATACTGGAAGTTGGCTAACAAATGCCTGTCCTTCTTTTTCTTGATACAGATAATAGAATCTATTTCCATTCATCCCCATTCTGATAAGCGTTACTTCTTGTGCCACAGGCTTTTCCCGTTGCCAATATCCATATTTGAACGGCGGGTCTGTCCGCAAAAATTCCGTAGTGTCATTTGGGTGAAATTGATTCCATTTTGCCATTTTAACTAAATACCGCCATGTTTCAGTTAATGTTTGATCTGGCAGTTGGAACATCTCTGGCAAAGGAACTGATTCTTTATTATTGGATGAAAGTAAATATGTTCCCTGTCCACTGACAAACTGCTGTTCATCGGGTGCCATACCTCTGGCAAAAAGAACATCGTCTACCACTGCAGCAGAATAACTCGCTGGAGTCAATCTATACGCTGAATGATATATCTTTCCGCCTTCAAGTTGCACGTTATAGATTTCTTCCAGAAGCTTTTCATAGTCATACCCAAACAGCTTTCTAAGACTGTTGAATATTCCACAGTAGCTTTCCAGAAGATCCTTCATGCGAGATTTGAAATGAACCACTGAAATCGGCTGGTCATCTTCCGATTTATCCCAAAGAGAAGCATCCGCCATTTGTCCCAGCACGCTATAAATCACACGCATCTGCCATTGTTCAACAGGTTCGGTTGTACCCCTTTCAATTTGGTATCTTCCTGCCATAATGGAAATTAAATCGTTTTGTCTATTCATTCATCCTCACCAAGATAATCATGAAGCATCTTATAGAAGTCCTTAGGTAGCTTGTTCACATCTTTTTCAAGTTGTTCTAGAAGCGTATCAAATTTTCCTGCAAAACACGCAAATGGGAGAAGTCCAAACAAATATCTATTGGCTGTTTCTTTTGTTGAATCATCTTTCAGTATATACTCCATGTCTGCAAAGATTTCCCAGAGATTTCTCTTTGCAAGCGAACCATATTTCAACAAGAATGTTTTACCGAATTGACGCACTTCTTGCACTGAGATTTCGCTAAAATCCACGCTGATTTTAGTCGGAGAACATGTACCAGTCGGTCTATTATCAACAAAAAACTCTGTTGCCAATGGAAGAAGATAGTTCAGCATCCCCAGTGGTTCCACCTGTAAATCCTCTGCATAGGGAGTGATCAGAAAACAAAACTTAGAGATTTCTCCCACGAAAAGCGGCAACCTTTGCGTCCAGCCCACACAGAATGGGTTTAAGATTGCTACCACTTCATCATCTGATTCTTCACATGCGTCGTAAATATCTTCAGAATACTCACCCATGCAGGATAAAATAGCAGCAGATTTTCCAAACAATGTCATTGAAAATGCCTGTACAATTCCCAATCCATTCGGACCTGCAAGCAATACCGGGATATGATGCCAATACGCCGAACAAAGATATGCAGCTAACGCTTTTGCGTATTTTTCCTGAACACCTGCATCCCTCAGGTTATACGCAAGCTCCTCCATTACATCATCTAGGGTTTTAAGCACCACAAGGTTTTCTCCCTGTGTTTCTCCAGATACAAACGCAGCGGTTTCACTCACTTTTTGATTGTTTACATTTTTGCTCTGTGGCAAAAATGCTTGTGATGCGATAAAATCTGCTGCATCCTTTTGAGCTTTTGCAATTCTGTCCGCCACACGTTGTTCGACTTCTGCTGCTAATTGCTCTCGTTTTTCTAATTCATTATTCGATTCTTTCAGCTTCTGTTCCAGCGTCACATAGTCTGAGTTAAGTTGATCGAATCGTGTTTTTGCCTTCTCTGCTTCATCCTTTTTTTGCTGCAAAAAGTTCTCCGCTTCACGGAGTTTTTCATCATTATCTTCCGCCCATTCCCTTGTAAGCAGCTCTTTGCAACGTTTTTCCAAGTCCGGTTTTCTCAGAATAATCTGACGTAACGTTTCGTCTTCGACGTCCGATGCTGAGAGATAAGCATCGGCCTCCTGTACGAACTCTTGAATTAGTTTCTGCGCATCGACCTCGGTACAATTGCACTGTTCAGAGAGTTCTTGCACAAAGTCTTTGTCCGGAAGTTCCTGTAAATACGCTACGATCTGCTGATGAGTCGCCTTCGTAATGCCCTTCTGTTTAGAAGTAGCCCATGTCAGTCGATTTCGCAGCAGAGTTTTCAGAATCTCCACAGCTTCTTTAACTTTTACAACTCTACAAGGCATACCAAGGCTTAGCACGCTGCAAATTTGACATTCTCCCGCTTGATAAAGCATTGAAGGGAAGATTTCAAAAACAGGTAATTCAAGGGTATTTTCTCTTAATGCAAGCCTATCTGCCCCAATATCAAGGTCTTGTTCCCTGCAACGTACACCCTCATACTTTTGGCCGTTCCAATATGCAAAAAGGGCGCCATTACAGTACATTTTTTCAGAAATGCCCATCACTAGTTTCTTGACGATCTGTTCAATAGAAGTGCATTCTCTAAGAATGATGACCTGTGTTGGCTGATAAAATGCATTGTATTCAGATTCGATGTAATCACGACTCGGATCATTTATATTTGGAATTGTACGCCAGTTCCAAACACCAACATAGTTTTCCGGAAATCCGTTTGTTTTTTGATTTGTAAACAGTTCTTTCTGATATGGAAAGATTTCGCAGTATTTATCAAGGACTTCATTGTTCTCGATGTCCGATAGCCGCTTTAACCGCATTTTCCCATCATACCAATAGACCCGACAAAGCGAACAATATGGGTACATACTTTGTTCTTGTACATCACTCTGATTAACAGAATATTTCTCCAATTTATGGTATTTTGCAAGTTCACTTTGTCCAGCATTTAGTTCTCCTTCAAGTTTTTTCTTTTCTGCTTGCAGCTGGATAATATTGTCCTGTTTTTCATTCACATCGGCCTGCACATCTTTCAGAAGTCCTTGGAGTTGTTGAATCTTTTTCTGTGCATATTCCTTTTGCGCTTCAAGTTCTTTCCGTAAAGCATCTTCCTCCAAATTATCCGCCGCTTTAGAAGCATGCACGCTATTGGATTCGTTTTGGCACATTCCTTTCACAAGACGCACAGCGATTTTCAACGCACCTATTTCCTCTGAAGACCGCACTGGTTGCTCCAAACGAAAATAAAGCTCCATATTATTAGAAAATAAGCTGTTTGCCAGAGCTACTACTCTTGCTCCATCCGATGGAACCCCTTGTAAAATCAATTTATCCTGTTCACTAGCGATTTTATCCATCATGGACTGAATTTTTTCATTCAGAAATTTAGATATAAAACGCATCGTCACATTTTGCGCTGTAAGGCTAACAGCCATTTCATCCGAAAGAGAATTAGGCCGAAAGCCCGGTTTTATAGTATTAAATCCATTTGAATTTGCTCGAAAATTCTGTTTTAGTTCTCTCGGTCCAATCAATTCACAAATTGTTTTTACGTCACCTGATGATAGTCTTTCAAGATAGTTCATCTTTTTTCCTTCCCTTTCGTTTTCAACGATCTAATGAAATGCTTATAGTATACAAGTGCATTTTCTTCTATGTGGCCACTTCGTATTTTTTGAGAAATCCATTTTTTTGTTTCCGGATAATTCTTCAGCAGGGACAATGTTGCGCCCAATGTATGTGAAACCGGCACTTTTGCCCCACGAGCACTCATCAGCTCATGTACAACATGTAAGTCATCTGAAGAACTACCAGTTCTACTCAAACGCTGATATTCTATGTTCCAAATAATATCAAGTCCTTGAAGGACGCTGATTTTCATGCCATACTGCACATTACTATATTCGATGGCTGTTTCCGCCTTCAGAAGAATCTTTTCAATAACATATCCATTACTCTTGATTTGAACCACACCATCAAATGGAGCAAGTATACGTATGATGTGATTTACCGGAAGCTCATTTTCCAAACCGGACTTCAAAGCATTCCCTTTGACATCAGTGATAGTCACTATCGGTCTACCTGAGCGTTCTTTTAGCTCCTTCTTCCAAAGATATGTGTACTCCAGCACCTTTGCTCGGCCTGTTGAAATCAATTGCTGTCGCTCATTGATTTCAATCGAACACACCTTACCTTCATCCGAAGTATAATACAGCATTGGTGCTGCTGGATAGGTTTTTGTAACAATCTCTCCTTGACTCTGAACGCCTTGTCCTCGAATATGAAACCACGTTGTTTCCCCTGAGTTTTGGATAATATACGGCGACTGCACGTAGACCGGCCAAATCGGTTGAATTGAAATCGGATCACTTGTGAGACGACAATGGTAGTTTAGGAAAAACTTTGCTGCCGACTCCGTAAAATCTATCACCGAAACTTCCGATAGATACCATGTTGTCCATGAGGCACTCTTCTTCAGAACAGTCTTTATTGATATTCCATTGTAAATATCATACAGGCGTCTTGTGGAAAGCAAATAGTAGCATTTTCCGACTACAACATCCGCATCATCTGTAAGCATCCGTCCTGTTTCTCCGCTAAAGAGCGAACCACTTCTTTTTATACCTTCCACTACTCGGGGCCAATAGGTTTTCTCTATTTCATCAGACGATATAACAGTATAACTTTCACAAGGGTACTCTCCTATCGAAACATAGGTGATAGATTCCGCATTCAAGCGTTCAAACGAGTATACGAACGGTGTCATTGCTTTATCAGATGGAATGACCGTGACGTTCTTTTTTTCTTGCTGGTTCAGAACTATCCTTGGAACAGCAAGTAGGCCCAGCTCAAATTCAAACCCATAGTCTGTAACATTGACTATCCGAATTGGAAGTTCATGCTCGCCTGCCGCATATGTATAGTCGTATCCGTGGACATACATACGTTCCGGACAGCTCTTATCCGCTTCTGCTGAACTATGGCGAAAATGCGGAGCTTGTACTCTTCCGTTGAAAAATGTAACATATTGACCACACAACGAGCACATGAAAATACCGCTGCGGGCCGAAACCCCACCACGAGAATGTTCCCTTGCAACTTCTTCTGGCGTTATACGCTTCCAACCGTTTTTCGACCATACGCACACATGAGTTAATGATGCCATAATAGTCCCTCATCTACAGTTTCACTTCAGTCATAACATAATTCTACCACTAATCGCTAATCAATGAAATAGAAATTCAAAACCATCGCAGTTTCACCAAAGCATCCGCTGTATATTTGTCTGTTTTGCCCCTTTATCAGCCTGCATCGGCACGATGCAGTTCAAGGGTTTGGGAATTCCCAACAAGTATTTTGCAGAGCAAAATAAGCAGATGTATATACGTCTGCATTGCTTGCAGGTACTATGAAGCCTCTCAACGTGCTTTCCAAAATTTGAAAATCATTTTGCAAATCAGACCGTCCGTTTTTCAAGTTCAACTTGAAGCGGACGGTTATTTTTTTGCTCAGGATTTTTTTGCGTTTGCGTCCACAGCAAGCAGGGCGAGTTGGTACAAACTCGCAATTTTTGAATCTGATTTTACAAATCCGACTTCAAAAACACTTGTTTGGCTTCGCCCAAACCCGATGTTCAGCACAAGAATGCGCTAGTTTCGCACCTTAACGACCGCTGAATAAGCAAATTTCTTGAAGAAAAATTTGTTTTATGAAAATCGTCGTTGATACATTTAATATCACACAAAACCGGAACTATTGCTTCCGGTTTTGAAGGCAAAAAGCGGAAGTATCACCTCCTAAAAATTTGAGTGTTATTATGATATGCTCTATCCAGAGCTGTTCACAAGAACCGGACCTCCCAAGTCCGGTTTTCTCCCTCAAAACCGGACCTGA